>Ga0076102_106_pt1 | contig 44256 bp, 39 predicted proteins | sample RifGroC1_FD_68131 | JGI IMG/M metagenome (GOLD analysis project Ga0076102, IMG submission 68131) | Parcubacteria (Yanofskybacteria) bacterium GW2011_GWC1_48_11
GCCCAAAGGTTTCTACGCTTCTGGATTGCCCAGAGGGTACCAAGCCCTGTGGGCGCGCGACAGCATGGTAACCTCGCTCGGCGCTTCACTGATGGGGACAACATTTCAGGCGCCTTTCCGAAAAAGCTTAGAACTTTTGAGCGAACACCAATCCGAGCTCGGCCAAATCCCCAATGCCGTAGGCAGCTATAATAGAGAACGCAAATCAGATGTTACCTTCAACTCCATTGACTCTTCGCTTTGGTACCTGATCGGGCATCAGGTATATGCAAAAGCGTACAAGGGCCAATCGCTTCTTCAAAAACAAAAAAAGAATATTGAAAAAGCACTCCTTTGGCTGCAATATCAAGACCCGAACGAAGACAAGCTTTTGGTGCAGCAACCCACGATGGACTGGCAGGACGCGTTTCCCCACAAATATGGAAGAGTTCTCAATGCCCAAGCGCTTTATTATGCGGTGCTACAACTGTATGGCAAAACGGAACTGGCTGGTCGCATACGAGGCGTGGTCAACGGGGAAATTGAGCAATATCTTTCCTTATACGACAAAAAACTCGGATATTATCTGCCGTGGATTTGGAAAAATCACGACGGGGACCGCGAACAGGAAGAATGGTTTGACACGCTCGGCAATCTTTTGGCAATCGTAACCGGCCTTGCCACGAGCGAAATCGCCCAATCTATCCTGCGGCATGTGGAAGAAAAACAAATCAACAAGCCCTATCCTTGCCGCGCCATTGATCCTCCGCTGAAACCCGGCGGTAAAGAATGGCATTCCTATTTTGAAAAGTGCGACGCAAAAACTCCTTATCATTATTCAAATGCTGGAGTTTGGCCGTTCATTGGCGGCTTTTATGTCGCGGCCCTCGTAAGGGCAGGGCAACACAAAAAAGCTTCGCAGGAGCTGGAACTGCTGGCAGAAGCAAATCGAAAACGGAAAGACAAGGGAGAATGGGGTTTTCAGGAGTGGCTGCACGGCAAAACCGGTGAAGCCATAGGCAATTCAGAGCCCTACCAAGCGTGGTCCGCAGGCATGTACTTGTTTGCCGCAGAATGCGTCTCTCACCAATCCGTCCCCTACTTTTGAGAGGCATGTATTCGCCTCTCTCCTACGAAAGCTGTAGGCGATCTTTAATCGTAGCGGTCATTTGGGCGGCGAGTTTGCGGTAATCAAAGTTCTGCACGGCACGCTCGCGGGCGAGGCGGCCCATTTCAGCTCTCCTTTCCGTATTCGTCAACAGCACAAATAAATATTCTGCCAGCTCGTCTACGTCCGCCCGGTAGGCGAAGGTCTTGGGTTCATCAAACACAATGCGTCCCTGCTTTTTGAACCCCATATCGGGATAAATGATCTCGCTTTCCAAATCAACCGTCTCTGCGACGCGCGCTAAAAACCCGGTTTTTCCGTGCACGATTGTTTCTTTCGGCCCCATAGCGTCAATGGACACCACCGGAATACCGCACGCCTGAGCTTCCACCTGAATCATGCCGTATCCCTCAAGCCGACTGGGCGCCGCGTAAATATCTGCCGCGTTCAGCAAAAACGGCATAAACTCGCGCGAATAAGAGCCCGCCGCAAACACAATTTTCTTTCTGTCCAAGCCGAGCTCTTCAATGAGCTCCACCTCCTCGTCTGAGTGGTCGCGCTCATTTTCTTCTTCCCAGGACTTGCAAACATATTTCCATTTGGCAAACTCCCGGTCTATTTTTGCCAAAGCCCGAAATACTTCCTGCGCGCCTTTTGAAGTTACGTCTCCCCCAACGGTCAGAATCATTTTCTCGTCTTCTGCCACCCCGAGCATCTTCCGTATATGGGAAACGCGCGGATCACTCTTGGAAATGGGTCTGAAAAAATCCGGCTCTACTCCTATGTGGGCCACCGCAAAATTTTTCGTGTCCACGCCGTCTCTCGCGTAGGTCTGGCGCACCCAGTCGGACGTTACAAACGCAAGAGGCAGGCCCCCGATTAAATCGTGGTAGTTGGCAACCCACCCGTCCGCCACCAGCCAAGGCACAGGGGTTATTCCGAATTTTTGCGGATGTAAAATGAGCTCTGGCGCATATCCCCAAAAGCCGACGCCTATAGCCACATCCGGCCGAAATGTTTTATAAAGCCATTCCTTCTGTACGTCAGACCGCCAGTGGCAAGGCATCACCTCTTCGCCGTTCTTCTTCAGGGCGCGATATAGCATATCGCCCTGCAAGCTTAAGCCGTCGGTCTCAACAGGATGCGCATACAACACCGCCGATTTCATACGTATTTGGAAAACGTCTCTATTGGAGCACAGCTGCGGTTTTCAAAGCTCTGCGCTTCAAATCCATAAAGCTCCTTCATGATCCCTCTCTTTGCCCGCCATTCTTTTGCCGATAGCTCCACTGCGCGCGGAACATTTTCTTGCGGTATGGCAACCTTTTTCTTTTCATCAAGGCGGTAAGCGAAAAAGAATGCTGTTCTGGCTTTCAGCTCCCCTGTCTTGAGCATTTCTTTAACCGCGTGGTGTGTTCCCTTGTGCCGAGGATGGCCGTATTCGCCATTCGCCCCGTGTGTAAAAACAACGTCCCACTTTTTTTCAGGAAGTTCTTTTCGGAGAATGTTTTGTATCGCGGAGATGCTCTCTTGAATACTCATAACCCCCTCGTCCTCCAGATCGCAAATCAAACCGCTTGCGCCATAGTGCTTTGCCACGCGCTTAAATTTTGGCATACGGTCCGGATCCGATTTCAGGCAAAGCGCAACTAAGGTCCATTGTACTTTTTTGTGCCGCGCTATAGTGCCGCCCATCCAAATCGTTTCGTCGTCAGGATGCGCCACGATTACAAGCACCCGCGCCCCCTCATCTAACTTGAGCCGCTCCATGACAATCCCTATACTTTTTGCCCGAACCGCAGTGGCAGGGCACGCCTCCTATAAAATTTTCCGAAAGCCACGAGCTCGACTGCACCTTCCCCCCGCGTCCCACGTTAAACACCATTTTGCATCCGATTTCGTTGCATAAGGCAACTTCGGGAATATTGTCTTCCTTCCGGTCGCCGCCGTTGGCAAAAATGTGCGGACGGAGCTCCGAAAGCTCCTGATACACGCTCATATCCGCGGGGTCTTGCGGATGTTTGGTGATCACGACGCGATCCACCACGGTCAGGGACTGCAAAATCTCCGCCCGTTCTTCTTGGGGCATAAACACATAACCCTTTTTCTTCAAGAGCCAGTTGTCGTTGTTCAAAATAACGATAAGCTCGTCGCCCAATGCCTTGGCTTCCTGGAAAAGCCGCACGTGACCAATGTGCAAAGGGTCAAACCCCCCACTCACCGCAACGACAATGCGTTCTACCGATGTCTCGTCCATAGATACGTCATTCTAACAGAGCTTTCCAAAAATGGAAGAGCCCCTGCCGTTTCAACGGTTCGCCTCAAGAATGCTTTCGTCAATCATAACGCAATGAAAAGGAGTTTCAGGAGAGAAAAAGATACTGAAACGTCACCAGCAAAAGAGCGAAAAGCGTGAGAACCGTTGCCCCTCTCTGGGGCATGCCCCAGCCGGCTTTTTCAAAGAATTTTTTGATTATCATGTGCCGATACTTTCTTGCTTCACTCAGCTTCTCTCCTTTCGCAATCTGCTCAAGAGTGGTGAGAATGCAGACCAATTCGTACCGCTTGGTAAACAGCATTAAAATCGCTCCCCAAATCATCTGGTGGATTACGACTCCCCACGTAAAGAAAAAATGGAAGGAAATCTTGCTCGTCCAAAGAGTGGGGGGCACGAAAAAGAGGCCAACCCAAAGAGCGCCTATCAAAAAATGAATTCCGAAAATGATGCGGGCAAGCCGAGCTCGCAGCTTTGTATGGTAATACCTGCTAACTTTCTTGACCGGGTTCATGGTGCGACTATTTTATTTTAGCACATCTCGAGAATAAAAAACAAGTCGCCCGAAGTTCTCCAGGGCAACACCCCTCTCTTGAATTCCTCTTCTCAGCTTGCTATACTGTTCGTGTATTCCGGTGTAGCGCAGCGGTAGCGCAGGGGACTGTACATTAAAAGCCGTTCGTATGGTATACTTATATGTGTATGCCAGACAAACGCAAATATGCCGACCGCGCTGAGTATTTGAAGAGAGCTGTTGCAAAAAGAAGGAGAAAGCTTCGGGAAATGGCCATCAAATACAAGGGCGGGGAATGTATTCTCTGTGGATATAGTAAATGTAATTGGGCATTTGATCTTCATCATATACATGGTGAAGACAAAGGGTTTGGGTTGTCTGCCGATGGTCTTACTCGTTCGTGGGAAAAGACTAGAGAGGAAGCAGATAAGTGCATACTTGTATGCGCCAACTGTCACAGGGAAATACATGCTGGCATAGTGCAGCTTCCAAGAGAAATCTTGGATGAAAAACGAGGTGAATTGCGGGAAACCTAAGTTACTCCGCTGGAGAATAAGGTAATCCGCAGCCAAGCCCTTTCCTAGTTTTATGCGAGAAAGGGAAGGTTCAGAGACTATCCTATAAAGGAGTACTGTCCACCAACAGGTGGATGGGAAGCGCCTCGCATCCTAATCCGCCATCTGGCGGAAGGATGATGAAATAGTCCATCCCTTTATGAAAATAGAGGTCTGATGTAATCCCTTGGTCGTAGGTTCGAATCCTACCACCGGAGCATCATTAATAACCCATATATATGCGAAAAAGCGGCACAGGATTGAGAAAGCATGTAAAATCACGTTCTTCCCATAAAACCAAGAAGCGATTGGAGATAAAACGACTTATGCTGGAAGCAAAGAAAAGTAAGAAGCACAGATAAAATTGCTTATAAGTTTAGTAAAATCAACTTTCAAAGAATCGCCAAGGAGGCGGTTTTTTGATAGAGTGAAATGAGATTTCGCGTATCCCTTACACTCGCCACTGTCTGCCTTGTAGAGCAATGTGAGATAGGGTATATACTAAGGGGAGTAAAATTATATGTCTAAAGACCTTATAATAGTCGGGGGGGTCGTCATCCTCATTCTCGTAGTTGCACTGGTAGCAAGAGGACCAAATGAGAACTCGCCGGACGAAACCGCTGAAAACTCGGGAAGCGCATTCGTTCAATGCTTGGCGGAAGCTGGAGTCGCCATTTACGGCAACAAGACCTGCCCGGCCTGCGCCAGGTTGGCGGCGAATTTTGGGGGATACGCTGCGATAGATTCAATCTTCACAGAATGCAACGCAGAGCGGGAGCGGTGCGTTAGAGAAATGCAAACCGACTATGTCCCCGAAATCCAGATACGAGGGACAATCTACGGCGGCCCGAAAACCCCTGAAGCGCTGGCGGAGGAAACCGGGTGCGCACTATAACTTGAAGGAGAGGAGAAAACTCCCATTTACCTCTTTGAAGACCGACTGTGCCCCGTATGCAAAAGCACAAAAGAGTTTATCCAAAGCATACAGAAAGATTATCCGCACTTGGAGTTACACATTTATCCGATAAGCGATACAGCTAAGCTCCGAGAGATAGCCGAGAGGTACGGAGTTAAAGAATATACGGTAATGGCCCCAACCATCTTTGTCGGCGACCCGACTGGAAGCAAGACGGGCAATTTTTTGCAATTCAGCGATTTCACTTCCAAGCAAGAAGAGATGATCGTAGGAACCATTAAAGGAGAAATCGTTAAAGACGACTCTTCCATACTGAGAATCCCCTACTTAAACGCGGAAATTGACATAAGCGACTGGTCTTTGCCTCTTATCACCGTAGTTCTAGGATCTTTGGACGGATTAAACATATGTTCGGCGGGGGCGCTTATTTTTGTTCTTTCCATTGTTCTCGTTTTTGATTCCAAGAGAAAAATATTTCTCTATGGCGGCCTGTATATCGTTACGGCGGCCGCAGTTTATGGAACTTTGGTTTTTGGATGGGGAAAGCTTTTCGAAGCTTTGGTAGGCCATCTGGAGATATTAAGAACCGTAGTGGGGCTATCCGCTCTCGGAGGAGGCATTTATTTTTTTAAGGAATTTCTAAGATTTTTAAAATACGGACCAACCTGCCAATTTTCAGAATCCGCAGTGGTTAAAAAGGCGACAAACAGATTGGAAAAGGCGTTTGGGCAGTCGGGGAAGGGGACTTTCTTCCTCGTAAGCAGCGTAATGTTTTTTGCCGCAGTAATTATCATTATTGAGCTCCCCTGCTCTATTGGCATACCAATCGTCTTTACGGGAATGCTGGCTGAGAGCGGCGTTTCCTTGCTTGCTTATACACTGTATATATTGGCCTATCTTTTCTTTTTTATGCTCATAGAGATTTGCATATTTACGGGCGCTGTACTAACGAAAAGAATCTGGATCGCCAAATCACAAACGCTCACGTGGATTACTCTTGCCGGCGCCTTGGTACTGTTTTATCTTGCTTTCTCGTATTTATTTTTTTAACGAGACCTCAAAATAATGATATCATTAAATGAATAACAAATAAGCCATTCTTATGTTTGATCTAACCGACAAAATCGCAATAGTAACGGGGGGCCGGCGCGGCATGGGCAGGGCTCACGCTTTGGCGCTAGCCCAGCAGGGCGCAAAAGTAATCGTGACCGATATTGACGCGAAGGAATGCGCCTCTGTCGCTGAAGAGATAAAGGCGAAGGGGGGCGAGGCCGTTTACTTCAAGATGGATGTCTTAAACAAAGCAGAAATCGGACACGTCTTTGACAAAGCGGTAAAGCAGTTCGGCCGCTTGGATATTCTGGTGAATAACGCCGGAATATACGTTCCAAAGCCCGCCCTGGAGATTTCCGAGGAAGAATGGGACCGAATGATGGATATCAATCTCAAGGGACAATTTCTTTGCGCCCAAAGGGCGGCAAAAGAGATGGCAAACAATCCGCCATCTGGCGGAGGACGAATTATAAACATTTCTTCAATCGCTTCCGGGCAAGTGGGCGTGGGGATTGCCGGAGGAGTTCATTACACGGCTTCAAAAGGAGGGATCATCGGCATGTCAGAAACGCTGGCGGTTGAGTGGGCGTCCCTTGGGATTACGGTGAATGTCGTCGCTCCCGGAGCGATTGATACGCCAATGGTGCAAGCCGCGCAAATGCCCAAAGAAGCAATGGCAGCTCTGCTGCAGCGCATACCGCTCAAACGAATCGGCAGGCCCGAAGAGGTCTCCGCGATGGTTGTTTTCCTCGCCTCAGAGGAGGCGAGCTATGTTACCGGAGCCACATTCTATGTGGATGGCGGTTGGCTTGCGACATAGGAGGAGTATTGACAGGGCAGATAGGACATGGTAGTATAGATTTTGTCAAACGGACCTGTAAGAGAAGCGAAGTCGGGTTTTATCGTACAGTGCTCTGTGTTTGATAATAATCAGCTCGTTTCTTTTACCGCAATGGAAAAAGGAAAAATCGCTCGACTCACGGATCGCGGATTCGGATTCATTGCCCGGGAGGGACAGGAGAAGGACTTGTTCTTTCACTCCAACGAACTCCGAGGCGTGCAATTCAACGAACTTCGCGAAGGTGACGAGGTGACATTCGACGTTGCAGACAGCCCTAAGGGGCCCAATGCCGTGAATGTCAGCCGAGCATAACTTAAAAGAAAACGCCCCCGTCCCGCCATCTGGCGAAGGGGCGTTTTCTTTTGCCTCAATATCCTTCCAATTTCTTCAAACCGCGGTGTTCGCGGATTTTTTCCAGCGCTTTAGCTTCAATTTGCCGAATGCGCTCTCTTGTGACGCCGAACGTCTCCCCCACCTCTTCCAATGTATGCGTAACTCCGTCTTCCAAGCCAAATCGCAAGGAGAGGATTTTCTGCTCTCGGGGCGCCAAGTCGTTTAATATATCTTGGATGCGTTCACGCAGAAGCTGGCGCGCGGCGTCCACCGAAGGCGGGGGAACCTTTTCGTCTTCCACGAACTCGGCAAGCACGCTGTCCTCGTCGTCTTCTCCCACCGGCGTCTCAAGAGACACGGTTTCCTGCGAAATGCGCTGGATATGCCGCACCTTTTCCACCTCCAAGCCCATTTCAGCCGCGATTTCTTCTGGCAGGGGTTCTCTCCCCAAATCCTGCAGAAGCCGCCGACGTATCTGGGTGTAACGCGAGATGGTTTCAATCATATGCACGGGAATCCGAATGGTACGCGCCTGATCGGCCAACGCTCGGGTAATGGCCTGCCTAATCCACCAGGTGGCGTACGTGGAGAATTTATACCCTCGCCGCCAATCGAATTTCTCAACGGCGCGAAACAATCCCAAGTTCCCCTCCTGGATCAAATCGAGCAAGGTAAGGTTGGGCGACCGGCCCACGTACTTTTTTGCTATGGAAACCACGAGTCGGAGATTCGCGCGCGCCAAACGTCTTTTCGCCTCCTCGTCCCCTTTCTCAATGCGTTTTGCGAGCTCCCGTTCCTGCTCTGCCGTGACAAAATCAATCTTTCCGATTTCTTTCAAATACATTTGCACGGGGTCCAGGGGCGCGTCTGATTCCACCAGCGCCCGCTCCTTGTCTTCTTCTGAAACATCCACATCCAGATACTGCCGCACCTCCTGCACCTGTATGCCTTCTTCCTCCAAACGCTGATACAACCGTTCCAACCCCTCCATATCCTTTTCTATTTCCGGAAAGGCGTAGATAATTTCAGAATAGGTTACAAAACCCCGCTGTTTTGATTTTTCAACAAGCTCCTGGATATCTTCTTCGCGCACCACTCCGCGCGACCCTCTCCCCCTCTTCTTCAATTGGGCCTGCCTTTGGGCAATACGCGTCTCTCTGATTGTTTTCCGCGGGGCTGACTGCTTCTTTGCCTGCCTGCTTTGAATTCGCCTCTTCTTATGTTTTATTGGTTTTTGCTTTTTCATTCATTCGCAAAGCTACGATTGAATCTCTTTTGATACCTCCTGAAACTCTGCCAGAAGCGTATCAATTTTTGCCGTATCTTGAGCGGCTTCCGCCTCTTTGAGTTTGCCGATAATATGGTCCAAACGTTGCCTTAGCTGTAACATCTTAAGCTCCTGCAGACAAGCCCTCAGCTCCTGATTGGATCCCTCAGCCGGTGAACTCTCTAACCCCTCTTCAATCTCGCCCTTGAACACAAGATACTCCAGCAGTTCAACCACCTCTTTTTCAAAAATCTCCGATGCCTTTGCCATATCAAAGGGCATATGATTTTTAATGCCCTCCAAAATGTCCTGGTTCCCCAAAGAGAAATACGAAAAATGCTCCTCTCTCAGGATTTCAAACGAGGGCTCCTGCAGAAAAAGCGCAAGGGCGCGTTCCTCAAGCAATTCTTGCCTTGTCTTTTTACCCTGAGCGATCCGCCCGTCGGCGGAGAGTCGAAGGGCTGCGTCTGGTTCTTGTGCCGCAGAAGAATCATTTCTTTCACGGTCCATCTCTTCACGCACGCTCTCTTCTGAAACCTTCAACTCCTTTGCCAAAAGCGAAATCCAGTGCGCCTGTTCAATGCGGTTGGGAATCTTCCTGATAAGCGGCAGGAGCGCTTCTGCGATGTTGCGCTTGCCCTCGGCGGACGTTTTATCAAATCTTGAGAGCTGCACTTCAAAGGAGTGCGCAAGAAGGGAACGCGCCCGCTTCACGGCCTCCTCCCAAAGCGACGGACTTTCCAAAATGGTGTCTGCGGGATCTTTCTGCCGCATGGGTATTATCTTGACGTCAAACCCATTCGCCAGCGCCAACTCGGCGCTTCTCTTCGTTGCGTTGTCGCCGGCCGCGTCCATATCAAAGGCCAAAAGCAGATTCGTGCAGTAGCGTTTGAGCGTTTGCAGCTGCAGAGGCGTAAACGCAGTGCCCGATGTTGCCACCACGTTTTCGGGCCCTTGCTGGGAAACCATGATAGCGTCCATGTATCCTTCCACCACGCAGCACGAATCCTGCTGGCGAATCGCGACTTTCGCTTTGTCCAGCCCATAGAGAATCTTGCTTTTATCGTACAGAAGCGTGTTTGGCGTATTAAGATATTTTGCGGGTCCGCCAGCTGGCGGATTTCCGAAGATTCTGCCTCCAAATCCGGCAACGCGCGAATTCAAATCAAAAATCGGGAACATGATGCGCGACTGGAACCGATCGTATATTCCGCTCGCCGCTCGAATCCCCAAGCCCGCGCCGGCAATCTGTTGCTCTGAGTATCCCCGCGCGCGAAGAAATTCGCAAAGGGCGGAAGGAGTATCGGGCGCATATCCCAGACGCCATTTCTTCATGCTTTCTGTCGAGACCCCACGCTTTGCGAGGTATGAGGCGGCTTCCTTCCCCATGGCAGACCCTTCCAATTGCTTTTGGAAAAAGACGCAAGCTAACTCACAAAGCTCTCCTAATGTCTGGCGTTCGGTCTGGAGGCGAGCCCATTGCGGGTCGCGGCGCGGCAACTCCACACCTGCTTTCTGCGCCAGAAGCCGCAAGGCGTCTCCAAACTCAATGCCTTCGATCTTCATGATGAACTTAAAGATATCCCCGCCTTCCGAACACCCTCCAAAGCAATGCCAGATTTGCCGGGCGGGGGAAACAAAAAACGAAGGACTTTTTTCCGAATGAAAAGGACAAGTCGCACGATAATTCACTCCGGCCTTCTGGAGCTTCACATACCCTCCGACCACATCAACAATATCAAGCCGGCTTTTGATGTCTTCTATGGGAGAAGAAAGCATGGTGCTACGACGCCTTTTTTATATTTGTAGCCGCGCTGCTTTCCGCATCGCCGCCGCTCGCCCTTCTTCCCCAACCTCCAAGGCCAAGGCCTTCACGAAGCCCCACAATCCTCCGTTGCGCCGGCATTTGCTGCTTCTTTGCCTGCTCTCCTTCACGAACCACTCCAAACGTTTTCTCAAGTTGGAACGCGGTTTCCTTGCCAAACTTTTTCTCTGCTTCTCCCGCCACCTCGGCAAGCTTTTCTTGTGTGAGACCTTTCTGGGAAGGATGCTCAAAAGGTGGCAGCAAACCCATAAGAATTTGCTCCGCGATGGGCCTTTGCTCTCTACGCACATTCTTCGCACGCTCCAAGTCCTTAAGCGCCTTATCCAGCATAACTTCTTTTCCGCCGGCGTATTTGCTGTACGCAGAATCTCCGTCCAAGGTAAGCGCTTTCATGAGTTCTTGCGCGCCCTTTTCTCCGAATTCTTGCACGAACAATGGATATGCCTCCTTGCGTATCATCTCTTCGGTGAGACCCCTTCTACCGGGCGACCATTTCTTTTGCGGATCGCGCCTCCCTATCATATACTGAATCGCCTTTTTCTTGTAGGGATCGGTGTACTTCATACTTTGCGCCCATCTCATTCCTTTCTCTCCAGCTATGGTTGTTCCTCCCTTGCCGTAGGGCATGGTATAGTATTTCCCGTGTTTTTTTATCATCTGCTCCCGGACAGGGGAACCCGACTGCGCTAAGGTTTTCCCCACAGCCCTCAACACGCTCCCCGCGGCGCGCAAGCTTCCGCCAATTCTTCCGAATTTTCTCTCTTGTGAATAATCTCGTTTTGGCGAATTTGGCATACTTAACCCGCTATTTTATCCATCCCTTAAAAGATTTGGGCAAACCGAGCAAAAGCAGCAACGCCAATGGCGCGCCCCAGTTCGCCCAGCGCTCAACAAAGTCCCAAATCGGCTCGCCCACTACCGGACGCACAAGCGCTGTCCAAAATCCCCAGATCACTGCCCACAACACGACTGCTTTTATTGGTCTTACCAAAACTATCAACGCCACCAACAAATCAAGCAAACCTACCAACGTAAGCAGTGTTGTCGCGGTTCCGACCTCGACGCGAAGAAGTTCTTGAATCCATTTGATCCACGCCTCTTTCCCCTGCAAGGCAAAGACGCCATGCCCCAAAAATTCTCCGGCCACGGAAACTCTCAATACCCACTCAATAAGTTTTGTATTCATAAGCTTATCTTATCACTTTTATTATTAATCAAAAACCAACGCCTTATCCGATTTTTCGACCATTTTAAGTAACCTGGCGGTGTGCGTTCGAAAAAATTCGAACTGATTTCGCCCAAAATTTGTAGGGCGGGCGGAATTCCTCCCAAACCCCCCTTCCGCCCGCCCGCGGAAGCGACCCTTTCGGATTGGACGATTTCAAGTTTTTCTTTGGCGGCAAATTCTTTTAATTCGGAAATTTGAGATTCAATACTTAAAACCTGTCGTTCTTCGCTGTCCGTTGATTTTCGAGTGTAGATAAAATATTTCATAGTTTCTCCTTAAAAATTAAAAATGAAAATTCGGGAAGCCCGCTTTGGCCAGCCCCGCAGTAGCGGGGCAAAGATAAAAAATTCCAATTTGCGCTTAAAAACGGCTGGCGAGCCCGCGTAGCGGGCGAGCCAACAAAGACATTTCCTAACTGGCGGAGAGGGTGGGATTTGAACCCACGATGCCGTTTCCGACATAGTTGCTCTCCAAGCAACCGCACTAGGCCACTATGCGACCTCTCCTTTGCGTCTATCTCGGCAGGGAAAGCATCAATTGGCTCAACGCCGAATGCTGGGCAACGAATTTATACCGCAAAAGCTTGAGAATTGTCAAAAAGTCCAAAATCTCATCACGCAGCATTTCAGGCCCGACAAATACCTCCCACAGCTCTTCGGCCAGATCCTTTGCGTAATGATGCAGCGCCTCGTGATCCCCTTTCTCGCGCAGATATTCTATGATTTGAACAAACTCGCTCCGATCCAACCACGTGCCCTTGCATACGTTGCAGGCGTCCACTTTTACCTTAGAGTCAGCGTAGCGCACTTCGTATAACGGCATAAGGTCGGCCGGGCACAATTTGCTTCCCCTGCTCACGCGGAATTTCTCTGCGTCCTTCCACAAATCAATATCAAGCCATCGCAGGTTGCGGTCTTTCTCATCTTTGGCCCACTGAAGTTCACCCTCTTCAAACCAAAGCCCGTAGCAACGAGGGCAATAATCTACCTCTACCCCTGCGAGCAAGGACTGCTCAAGTTGTATTTTGCAGTACGGACACTTTTTCATATATTCATTCCTCGTAGAACACTAACGCGCTCTTCTACCGGGGGATGGGTCATAAACAGTTTATGAATCCAACTCGTTTTCTCTTTGCCGCGGAAGGGGCTTGCAATATATAAATGTGCGGTGGCGTCCGATGCCCTGCGCAACTGGTTAGGATCCGCGGAAATTTTCTCCAGCGCGCGCGCCAGCCCTTCGGGATATCGCGTCAGCAATGCCCCCGATGCATCAGCAAGAAATTCTCGCTTTCTCGAAATTGCAAACTGCATCAACTGAGCAAGAATCGGAGCCAGAATCAGAAACACCAAACCGAGAAGCATTATGACTACCTGCGTCTGTCCACTTCCCCGATCGTTTCTCGAGCGAAATCCACCGCGGAACGAAAGCCGGAAAAAGAAATCTACGGCAAGCACCACTACGCCCGTAAGCACCACAACGATTGTCGAAATTAGTATATCACGATTCCCGATGTGCGAGAGTTCGTGAGCAATGACTCCTTCCAGTTCTGTACGCTCAAGCCGACTCAGAAGTCCGGTTGTCACCGCAACAACCGCATGTTGGGGATCGCGCCCTGTTGCAAACGCATTTGGCTGAGGATCTTGCAGAATGTATATTCGCGGCACGGGAAGTCCGGCAGTAATGCAGAGATTTTCAACGATGCGATACAACTCAGGATTATCCCGCTTCTCAATGGGCTTGGCCCCGGTCATACCCAATACAATCTTATCTGAATACCAGTAAGAACCAATGCTCATTAGTATGCTAACAATCGCGGCAATCCACAGAATCGCCGGCGCGTTGGCAATATAACTGACTACCCAGCCCAAACCGATAATAAACAACAAAAATATAGCAAGATACACCCACGTCTTTCGTATATTTGACTCTGCGTGAGAATAGAGGTTTGCCATTGAGCGTTAGAATTGTACCTGCGGAGCTGAGCGGGCCGCTTCTTCCTCCAGTTCAAAGAACTCCTCTTTCTTGAATGCAAACGCGCGTGCGATCATATTGGAAGGAAAACTCTCCACGCTCGTATTGAGCGACATCACGTTCGTATTGTAAAACCTGCGCGCCGCCTGAATTTTATCTTCTGTATCCCGCAATTCTCTCTGCAGTTCCAGAAAATTCGCAGATGCCTTAAGGTCAGGATAGTTCTCCGCTACCGCAAATAAGCTCTTGAGGGTTTGGGAGAGCATATTTTCTGCTACGGCCTTATCGTGTATTCCCTGCGCACCCATTGCCCGCGTTCTTGCTTCCGTAACTTTCGCGAGCAGTTCCCGCTCATGAGTGGCATACCCCTTTACGGTGTTTACCAAGTTCGGAATAAGATCGTAGCGGCGCTTCAACTGCACATTAATATCTGAAAACGCCTCTCGCACACGATTCCGGAGGGTAACGAATGAGTTGTATACAAGCACTCCCCACAATGCAACCGCTCCGATGAGAGCTACGATATTGATACTCCACGGAATTACGTCAAAGAACCCGCTTATGATGAGGATAACGAAAATAACTGGGAATAGTATATTCATATTTTAAAGTAATCTCCTTATTCCGACCCTTCTTATATATATACTTTACCAAAGCACCACCGTTTTGCAACTCCAAACGAAAAATCCCTGTGAGGGGATTTTTCGTTTATCCGCTCTGTTCGCTTTAGTACTCTCCCATTCCACCCATTGGGGGCATAGGTCCGCCAGCTGGCGGATTCTTCTCCGGGAGATCTGCCACTACAGCTTCGGTGGTGACAAGCATGGAAGCCGCGGATACCGCGTTTTCCAGCGCCACACGCACCACCTTGGTGGGATCCACCACTCCCGACTGAACAAGATCTTCGTATCGGTCGGTGGCCGCGTTGTATCCGTATGCGCCCTCGCCCTTCGCTACCTCCGCGGCAACCACGGAACCGTCTTTTCCGGCGTTGTTTGCAATCTGGCGGATGGGTTCTTCCAGCGCTCTCCGCAAAATTTTTACTGCCAGCTGCTCTTCTGAATCCTCCAAATGCAAACTTTCCAGGTCGCGCGCAGCGCGAATCAATGCCACTCCGCCTCCGGGAACGATGCCTTCTTCCACGGCAGCTCGCGTGGCGTTGAGCGCGTCTTCCGTTTTGTGCTGACGCGCCTTTTGTTCAATTTCGGTAGCCGCGCCCACCTTGATAACCGCGACGCCTCCCGACAGCTTCGCTAAACGCTCCTGCAGTTTCTCTTTGTCAAACTCCGAAGTCGTTTCCTTCAATACGGCGCGAATTTGCTTGATGCGGTCTTCAATCTTCTCTTTCTCGCCCTTGCCTTCCACAAGAGTGGTGTTCTCTTTCGTGGAAACGACTCGACGCACGGACCCGAGCTGCGAAAGCTCCACGTTTTCCAGCTTCAAGCCAAGCTCCTCTGAAATCACCTGCGCCCCCGTTACCGTCGCAATATCCTCGAGCATTTCTTTCTTGCGGTCGCCGAATCCGGGCGCTTTTACTGCCAGCGTTTGAAAAATACCGCGGAGCTTGTTGACCACGAGCGTGGCCAAAGCGTCTCCTTCCACGTCGTCTGCGATAATCACGAGCTCTTTCTTGCCCGTTTTTGCCACCACTTCCAGCGTAGGCAGAATATCCTGCACCGAAGAGATTTTTTTATCGGCTATAAGAATGTAGGCGTCTTCAAGCACGGCTTCCATGCGCTCTACGTTCGTTACCATGTAGGGGGAGATATATCCCCGGTCAAACTGCAACCCCTTCACGATTTCCTTCTGAATGCCGAATGTCTGGGATTCCTCCACGGTAACCACGCCGTCTTTCCCAACCTCCTCCATCACCTCCGCGATAAGACTCCCGAGTTCGGGGTCTTCTGCCGCAATGGTTGCGACCTGCGCTCTCTCCTCTTTTGCGGAAACCGGCTTTGACATTTGCTTAAGAAATTCCACGACGCGCGTGGTCGCTTTCTCCAACCCTCGGCGCAACGCCAAAGGATTGGCGCCCGCGGTTACGTTTTTTAACCCTTCGCCGATTATTGCTTGGGCAAGCACCGTGGCGGTGGTGGTTCCGTCGCCGGCTACATCGTTTGTCCTTGACGCTACCTCCTTGACAATCTCAGCTCCCACATTCTCTATTTTGTCTTCCACTTCAATTTTCTTTGCGATGGTCACTCCGTCGTTCGTAATGGTGGGGGAGCCGAAGCCCTCGTCCAGCACCACGTTGCGGCCTTTCGGGCCGAGAGTTACCTTTACGGCGTTTGCTACCTTGTCAACGCCCGCCCGCAGCCGCTTGCGAGCATCCTCGCTGTACAAAATTTGCTTTGCCATAGTGAGTTTATCGAACTACTCAAGAATACCAAGGATATCGTCTTCCTTGGCGATTAAATACTCCTTGTCGTCAACCTTTACCTCATTGGGGCCGTATTTAGTGAACAACACCACGTCCCCAACTTTCACGTCCAAGGGGATAACTTTGCCTTCATCCGTCTTCTTTCCGGGGCCGACCGCAACAATCCTCCCCTGTTCGGGGCGTTCTTTTTCCGCGGTTTCCGGAAGCAGAATCCCGGACTTTGTTTTTTCCTCTTGCAAAAGAGGTTCGATCACTACGTGATCCGCTAATGGCTTGATTTTCATGGCTTTTTGTAATTTAGCACTCTTGACCTTTTACTGCTAATTCCAGACGGTAGTATAAAAAATCCCGCAAAAAAAGTCAACCCCCCGCCCGCCACACAAGCCGAGCTTGCGAGGCGTTGCGGGCAGGCCCTTATTTCAGAAATTGGCCTGTGTAGGATTTTTTGATTTTCGCCACTTGCTTGGGCGTGCCTTCTGCCACAATCTCCCCTCCCTTCTCTCCCCCTTCGGGGCCCAAATCAATAATCCAGTCCGCGTTCCGGATCAAGTCAATTTGATGCTCAATCACCAGCACAGTGTTCCCTTTTGCCACAAGCTCGGCTAACACCGAGAGAAGTTTTCGCACATCGTCAAAGTGCAGACCGGTTGTCGGCTCGTCCAACATATATAATGTTTTGCCTGTCGCTTTTTTGGCAAGCTCGGTGGCGAGTTTTACGCGCTGGGCTTCTCCCCCGGAAAGCGAGGGGGCCGGCTGACCGAGTTCAATGTAGCCCAACCCAACGTCGTTGAGGGTTTTGAGTTTGGAGGCGACGGGCGGAATATTCTTGAAAAACTCAAGCGCTTCCTCCACGGTCATCGCGAGCACGTCCGCGATAGTTTTCCCTCTATAGAGAATCTCCAACGCCTCCTTATTGTACCTTCTGCCTTGACATTCTTCGCATTGCACATAGACATCGGGCAAAAAGTACATTTCAATTTTCTTCAATCCTTGGCCTTCGCACGCTTCGCACCTTCCCCCTTTCACGTTGAACGAAAAGCGGCCGGCGTCGTATCCCCGAACGCGCGCTTCCTTCGTTTTCACGAACAAATCTCGGATGTACGAAAACACTCCCGTGTAGGTCGCGGGGTTTGAGCGCGGCGTTCTCCCGATGGGCGACTGATCCACGAGCACCGCTTTATCCAAGTGATTTATGCCCACGATATTCGTATGCTCGCCCGGCTCATCTTTGGCGCGGTAGAACTTCTTGAGCAGGGCTTTAGCCAGAATGTCGTTCACCAAAGAACTTTTTCCGGAGCCAGAAACGCCGGTTATGCATACGAGTTTTCCCAGTGGAATCTCCACATCGATGTTTTTCAGATTGTGTTCGCGAGCTCCCTTAATGACTAAGTATCTTGTTTTTTGTCCACCGGCTGGCGGATTGTATTTTGTATTTATGATGGATACCTTTTTCTTTCCCGAAAGGTACTCGCCAGTCAAAGTGTTTGCTTTTACCAATTGCTTTGGCGTTCCCTCAAAAATCACTCGTCCTCCGTGCTTCCCGGCTCCCGGCCCGATGTCAATGACCCAGTCGGCCTCTCTGATGGTCTGGGGATCGTGTTCAACCACGATAACCGTGTTACCCACGTCACGGAGCTGTTTGAGCGTTTTGATAAGACGATGCTGATCTCTCGAGTGCAATCCGATGGATGGCTCATCTAAAATATACAGCACGCCCGACAGTTTGGAACCGATTTGCGTGGCCAGGCGAATGCGCTGTTCTTCTCCTCCGGAAAGCGTGCCCGCTTTCCGCGCAAGTGTAAGGTACTCCAAACCCACGTCAAGCAAAAACTGCAGGCGGTTCAAAATTTCTTTCACAATGGGCGAAGCGATCTTTCTCTCATGCTCTTTCATCTGCTTTGGAAGCTCCTGGAAAAACTCGCGCAACTCCTCGCAACTCGCGCACACCAATTCGTCTATGTTTCTTTCAGACACGCCTGTCTGCGCAGGCAGGCGCACGGCAAGAACTTCTGGTTTTAAGCGCTTCCCTTTGCACGTCTCGCACTGCTTCTCTATCATATATTGTTCTATCTCCTCCCTCGCGTATTCTGAGTCGGTTTCGTGATAGCGGCGCTCCAGCCACGGAATCACCCCTTCCCACCGCTCGGCTCCGCTCAAAGCAGAATCGCCGTACAGAATGAGGTTAATCGCTTCTTTCGGCAGCTCCTTCACGGGCTTGCGCAATGAAAAATGATATTGCTGCGTCAATTCCTCAAGCTTCCACCAAAAAAATCCCTGGCGGCCGATTTTGTGCGACGCCCTTGCCCAAGGGAAAATGGCCCCTTCTGCAATAGACAGGTCGGGATTCGGAATCACGAGATTAGGATCCACCTCAAGCTTCTCACCCAGCCCTTGGCAGGAAGAACAAGCGCCAAAAGGAGAATTAAAGGAAAAAAGGCGGGGTTCAATTTCCGGCAAACTAATCCCGCAAACCTCGCACGCGAAATGCTCAGAAAATACCGTATCCTTTCCGGCCTTTGATCCACCAAGCATTCCGACAATCACGACTCCCTTGCCCAGTTTTAAAGCGGTTTCCAAAGAATCAACAAGTCGAGTTTTATCTATATCTTCCTCCATCACAAGGCGGTCCACCACCACCTCAATGTGGTGCTTTTTCTTGCGGTCGAGTTCTTTTGCAATCGCCTCCTCTACCCGATGGATCACACCGTCCACGCGTACGCGAATAAAGCCCGCACGCTGCACCTCTTCCAGCGTTCCCCTATGCTCTCCCTTCTTTGCCCTTACCACCGGACCCAGAATGGCGATCTCCGATCCCCGCGGGAATTTCATTATGTGCGATGCAATCTGGCTTACGCTTTGGCGCTTTACTTCTTTTCCGCACTGCGGGCAATGGGGAATGCCAATTCTCGCGAACAGCAGACGGAGATAATCGTAAATCTCCGTAATCGTGCCCACCGTGGACCTTGGATTATGCGCGCCCTTGCGCTGGTCAATGGCAATAGCAGGGCTTATTCCGTCAATGCTTTCCACGTCAGGCTTATCCATCACGCCCAAAAACTGACGCGCGTAGGCGCTTAAGCTTTCCACGTATCTGCGCTGACCTTCCGCGTACAGCGTATCAAAAGCAAGCGAACTTTTCCCGGACCCAGACAATCCCGTAATCACCACGAGCTTGTTTTTCGGGATGTCCACATTGATATTCTGTAGATTGTGGACTTTGGCGCCGCGTATTTTAATGACGTTCTCCATAGTAGGGAGTAATTATACTCGAAAAATGAAAGGAAATCAAGGATTGACAGAAAAGCATACGCTGCGTAGTCCCCGATTTCTTTTTGGAGCAGAATATGCTATGGTTATGAAATTAGATCTGCTTGGTAAGGAGGAGATATGTATCACTGGTGGCCGGATCTTCATACTGGAGACGAGATGTACGCCGGTGAAGAGCTGTTCTTTCGGGGCATGATTCTCTTCTCTTTGTCATCGCTCTTTGCGTTCCTAGGAGCGTATCCAAGCTGGGGCGCAAGCAAATTGACTGTGCTTGTTCTTATCAGCTGTGGAACAGCTATGGTGGCCTTCTGGGGTTTCTTTGTATACCTTCTGAAGCGCCACAAGGTCGTCTAGCTCATCCTCTCCGCCTTTGTGCGGAGCCACAGAACAGGGACTTGTCTCCTCTGGATCCGCACCGAACGTCAGTATGACTAGTAGGTGCTTTTTGTTTTCTGGGTACGAAGGCAGTATCTTTCCGTACCAAACCCCGATCTTGCTGTCTCCAGAGGAGACAGCCCAGGTGGTTGTCACGGTGGGCTGGTAGCAGCTCCCAGCTCCAGCCCCAAGAGCCCCAGGGATCCTGCGACCCCTGGGGCTTATCATTTTTGATATAATACCTTTATGAGATTCGGCTACGTACCAATTAGCAGAATCAATAAAATCCCATCTAACGCAGGAGTTTACGTCCTTAAATCTAGCCAGGAAATCCTTTACATTGGAAAAGCCGCGAACTTGAGGGATCGCGTAAGAAATCACTTCAAACAATCTTCGTACAGAGACAATCTTTTCATAAATCAGGTTTCAAAAATCGGGTATATCGAAACGCCGACTGACATCGACGCGCTTTTGCTGGAATCCGAACTCATCAAACAATATCAGCCCAAATACAATGTGATGTGGCGGGACGACAAGAAATATTTCTATGTCGCCATCACAAAAGATACGATTCCTGTTGTGTATCTCACGCACCAACCTGTTCCAAAATTAAAAGTGAAAAGTGAAAAGCTAAAAGTGGGGTTCATTGGTCCTTTTGTGGACGGGAAAGCGCTCAAGCGCACGCTCCGCCTTTTGCGGAGGGCTTTCCCATACAGAACCGCGAGAACCCATCCTAAAATTCCCTGCTCTTATTGTCAGCTTGGCTTGTGCCCCGGATTCCGTCCGGACGCCAACCTGTATCAAAAGAATCTCCAAAAGCTCACTGCGGTATTGCAAGGAAAAAGAATATCAGTGCTCCGCGCGCTCCAAAAAGATATGGAGAACGCGGCCCAGCAGCAAGAATTCGAAATGGCGGCCCGATTGCGAGATCAGTTTTTTTCTTTGAGTCGTATCTTTGAGCATGCCTCTCTCTTTTCCAGAAGAGATGAGGGCTTGGCGGAAAAGAATTATTCCGAAGCTGAAAAAGTTCTCCAGAACATCTTTCGCACCAAAAAATCTTTCTCGCGAATTGAAGCGTACGATATCTCGAACATCCAAGGCGCGCAGGCAACCGGCTCTATGATAGTATTTGCTGATGGAGTACCTGCGAGAGACCTCTATCGAAAATTCAAAATTCGAATTGCGGGCAAGCCCAATGATTTCGCCATGATGCAGGAACTCGTAAGCAGGCGACTTTTACATCCTGAGTGGGGGTATCCAAATCTTATGATTATTGATGGCGGAAAGCCGCAACTTTCCGCAGCAATGGCAGCATGCAAGATACTCCGACGAAGTCGAGAGTCCTCGACAAGGTCGGGACAAGATGCAAAATACAAAATACAAATCGCCGCGCTCGCCAAACGCCACAACGAACTATTCCTCCGGAGTGTCCCAGAGCCGCTTCTCTTAAAAAATCTTCCGGCAGTCCTGCGCAATCTTATTCTCCATATCCGCGACGAAGCCCACCGTTTCGCCATTTCCTATCACCGAATATTGCGAAGAGTTGACTTGCTGGGAAAAAAGAAATAAGATACAAGAAATGATCCAAGCGCTTCTCTTGCACATTTTGGCGGGGATTGCAGGCCTCTGGATTGCCGTTCGTTTCGTGGAGGGGGTTGAATTTTCCGGCTCCCCCGCCCTCCTCTTGCTTTCAGGGCTCATTCTTGGTATACTAAACGCAATCGTAAAACCTCTCTTAAACCTCATTACCTCGCCGATCAGAATTCTCACCCTCGGGCTATCCGGGTTTATCATTAACCTGCTGCTCGTGTGGGCGTTGGATCTCCTGTTTCCGGAACTTCAGTTTGCTGGGTTTGCCCTGCTTTGGACCACGCTTATCGTGTGGGCAACAACCATACCACTTTCTCTTTTGAGTAGGGGGAGAATATGAAATGAAATGGACATTATAGTTCTCATTTCCATAGCACAGATTCTTATTGCCATTTTTCTGGTGGTTTTCATTTTGCTTCAGCAAAGAGGCGCGGCCTTGGGATCCGCATTCGGAGGAGACGGCGGCGGCTTTTACGGTGCGAGAAGGGGTCTGCAAAAACAGCTCTACTGGAGCACCATCGTTCTCGGTACTCTCTTTATTGGACTCGCGCTCTTGAGGTTGATCTTGAGCGCCTAGACACGTGGATTCTCCCGAAAACAAACAATTTCGTTGGCCATCGTTTTCCCAGTGGAAACAGCTTCCTCGTGTTTTGTCGCGCCGAGAAAAAATCATTCTTCCGGTACTGACAATCGTATTTGCGATTTCATTTTTTTCGCTTGCCTGGGGCTTTTACCTGGAGAATACCACAATCGTTCCCGCCAAGGGCGGCAGCATGATTGAAGGAATGGTAGGGTCCCCAAGATTCCTCAACCCTGTGTACGCAGACACCAATGATGTGGATCGCGATATTATTCAGCTCATCTATTCTGGCATTCTTCGCACCACGGCCTCCGGGGAGCTCGTTCCGGACCTCGCCGCAGCAGATCCTGAAATTAGCGAAGGCGGAAAAACCGTAACGATTACTCTCAAAGAGAACGTGAAGTGGCATGACGGAGAACCATTCTCGGCAGACGACGTTGTGTTCACAATAACCACCATCCAAAATCCTGCGTTCAAAAGCCCCATTCGGGCAAACTGGCTGGGAGTAGACGTGGAAAAGGTGTCCGACTCCATGGTGCGATTCCACCTTTTGGATCCATACGCCCCTTTTCTTGAGCGCCTTACTCTGAAAATTCTCCCCGCACACCTTTGGAAAACTGTCACGCCCGAGAATTTCGCTTTAACGCCGCTCAACCTCCAAGCAATAGGAACAGGTCCTTATCGCATCGAAAAGATTGATCAAGCGCGCTCCGGCTTCGTGCGGGAAATCCAGCTCAAGGCGTTTTCCAACTACCACTTAGAGGATCCCCTCATTGACTCTCTTTCGTTCCAATTTTTTGAGACCGAAGAAGAACTCATCGGGGAGGCGACCCGCGGAACCGTACAAACCTTCTCTCTCTCGCAAATAGACAACGTGCAGCGCATGAAAAATCCCGCCTTTTCCCCTTACTCTTTCTCAATGCCGCGATACTTTGCCCTGTTCTTCAACTTGACTCCTCCGGCAAATCAGGGCGAACTGAAAGAAAAGGGGGTCAGGCAGGCCCTCTCGCTCGCGATAGACAAAGAGGAGCTCGTGCAAGGGGTATTCCGCGGCGACGCACGCGTGATTCACTCGCCGTTTCGCCCCGACCTATTCGGTTTCGAAGAACCCCAATTGATATCTGGAGGAGCGGACAAAGAAAAAGCGCTCGCGCTGCTTGAACAGGAAGGATATGTGCTGCAAAATGGGAGAATCGCAAAGCCCCAGCTTTCAGGCGAAGCCCTTACGAGGGACCTTGACCGGGGAGATACAGGAGAGGAGGTACGGCGCCTCCAGCAGTGCTTGGCTAATCCGCCCGCGGGGGGAGCGAACATATACCCCGAAGGAATCGTAAACGGGAGCTTCGGACAACTTACTCAACAAGCAATCATCAGATTTCAGGAAAAGTACGCTGGAGAAGTGCTGACGCCCCTTGATCTCACAAAGGGCACAGGGAAGGTCGGCCCCCTCACGCGCGATAAACTCAATGCGCTCTGCTTTTCCGGGGACGGAGAATTCATTCCTCTTATAATAACGATCGCTCTGCCTGACCAGCCTACGCTCAAGGAAGTTGCCGAGGAGCTTAAGCGCCAGTGGGAAGCATTCGGCGTGCAAATAGAACTGCAGTCCTATGCGCCGGCGGCTCTTGAAAGAGAAATAATCGGGCCGAGAGCGTACCAAACGCTGCTCTTTGGAGAAGTGCTGGGGAGCATCCCGGATCCATTTCCTTTCTGGCATTCAAGCCAAACGCGTTCCCCGGGACTGAATTTCTCCTCCTACGCCAATAGAACCGTTGACCAACTCCTTGAAGAAGCGCGGAAAACATTTGATCCCATTAAGCGACTGGAGCTTTTTTCCCAAATGCAGGAACTTGTGCTTGCGGACGCGCCGGCGCTTTTCCTGTACGATCTCGATTATACCTATTTTGTTTCCAAGGAAATACGCGGCGTGCAAGCGTCTGTAATCGCAGATCCTTCTCAGAGATTCCAGGGAATTACCGAGTGGTACATCAAAACAAAGAGGGTGCCGAAATAAGCAGGCACTGACCCTAAGCTCTCGTGGCGGAACTGGTATACGCGTACGGTTCAGAGCCGTATGCCGCAAGGATTGTGGGTTCGACTCCCACCGAGAGCACTCCATAATAAATAACCTATAAAAGACGCAGCAACCGCACTGTATGGAAAAAGACACATTAAGGCCTCGACGAACCCAAAGAGATGCGAATCTCCGCATCATTCCTCTCGGGGGGCTCGGCGAAGTAGGACGAAACATGACGATCGTTGAGTATCAGGGTAAAATCCTGATTATTGACATGGGTTTCCGTATGCCAGAGGAAGACATGCCGGGTGTCGATTATATCATTCCCAACATCTCTTACCTCAAAGGCAAGGAACGGAACATCCTTGGCATGCTTATCACGCACGGACACTACGACCATATCGGAGCGATCCCCTATTTTATTTCGCAGCTGGGTAATCCGCCCATCTGGGCGGCTAACTTGGCAAAGGCGATTATCTTGAAACGCCAAGAGGACTTTGCCAGTCAGCCGAAACTCCGCATCGCTCCCCTCCAAGACGGGAAAAAGTTTGCATTGGGACCTTTTGTCATAGAACCCTTCCGACAGAACCACAACATTACCGATAATTTTGGCCTTTTCATTCAAACGCCGGTTGGGAATATCGTGCACACTTCGGACTTCAAATTTGACGCAAGTCCGGTCAATGAACCTCCCACCGACATCAAAGCGTTAAAGAGAATCGGGGATCGGAAAATTCTCTTTTTGATGTCGGATTCCACAAACGCAGAAGAACCCAACCACTCTCTGTCCGAACAGCACATCTTTGAGAATCTGGACGAAATTTTCAAGCAGGCGAAAGGAAGAATCATTACCGCTACCTTTGCTTCCCTTATTAATCGGGTACAGCAGATTATCGCCTTGTCTGAAAAATACGGGAGGCACGTGGCGCTTGAAGGATATTCCATGAAAACCAACGTGGAAATAGCCAAGCAGTTAGGATACATTAAGGCAAAATCGGGCACCATTCTCAAAACCAAAGATGTGCTCTCTTACCCAGATTCCAGAATCACCATCTGCGGCACGGGGGCTCAAGGAGAGGAGCGCGCGGTGTTAATGCGTATCGTGAACCGAGAACACCAGCTGGTGAAAATCCAGAGAGGTGATACCGTCATCTTTTCCTCTTCCGTCATTCCCGGAAACGAGCGAAGCGTGCAATTTGTCAAAGATCAGCTGTATAAGCGGGGCGCTAACGTATTCCATTATAAAATGATGGACATTCACGCATCGGGGCACGCAAATCAAGACGAACTCAGAGAAATGCTTGAGCTCATGCGCCCCAAATTCCTTATGCCCGTGCACGGCCAAGTATCCATGCTCGTCAACCATGCAAAACTCGCTCAGGGTATGGGAATGCCCGAAAAAAACATTCTCGTAGCGGAAAACGGCCAAATTATAACCCTCAGCAAGACCCAAGCGGTCATCGAAAAGTCGGTCGTGCCCGCCAACTACATTATGGTGGACGGCCTCGGAGTTGGAGATGTGGGAGAAGTGGTCCTGCGCGACCGGCAAAACCTCGCCAAGGACGGCATCTTTGTCATCATCGCCGTGGTGGACCGCCAGACCGGCACCGTGAAAGGTTCTCCCGACATTATCTCGAGAGGATTTATCTATCTGCGGGAATCCAAAGATCTCCTCAGAGAGGTACGCAAGAAAACCATGGCCACGATAAACCATGCGGCTGGTTCGGGAGGCCCCATCAACTGGATATATATGCGAGATGTGGTGCGAAACCAAATCTCGGAATTTCTCTTCGTAAAAACCCAGCGCCGCCCTATGGTGCTCCCCGTTATCATAGAGGTATAATGGCATTATGCGGATATTCAGCGGCATTCAGCCAACCGGACAAATGCATATCGGAAACTATCTAGGGGCCGTAAAGCAATGGACCGAACTGCAAACCCGCCACGATTGCTTCTTTACCGTGGTTGATCTGCACGCGCTCACCATACAGCAAAACCCGCAGGAATTCGGCAAGACCTCCATGGAAACGGTCACTGAGCTGATTTCTGTGGGGGTAAATCCCGAGCAATGCGTGCTTTTTCTCCAATCGCACGTGAAAGAGCACACCGAGCTTGCCTGGATTTTTAATACCCTAACTCCCGTATCCGAGCTTGAACGCATGACCCAATACAAAGACAAGGCGAGGAAAAACAAACGGAACATCAACGCAGGTCTTTTGACCTATCCTGCCTTAATGGCCGCGGATATTTTGCTCTATCAAACACAGGGGGTGCCTGTGGGGAAAGATCAAATTCAGCATCTTGAACTCGCGCGCATGATCGCCCGCAAGTTTAACAATCTCTACGGCAAGACGTTCGTGGAGCCCGAGACCTTGGTGTCGAAAGAAGGCGCAAAAGTTATGTCCCTTCAGGATCCGAAAAAGAAAATGTCAAAGTCCGACGGGACGCAATCTTATATATCGCTGTTTGAGGAACCCGCAAGCATCAGGAAAAAACTTACGGAAGCAACAACGGACGCAGGCAAGGAAATTGTCTATAATCCCGCGAAAAAGCCGGGCATTTCAAATCTCTTAACTATCCACGCCCTTTTTGCGAAAATACCCCTCAAAGACGCGGAAAAACATTTCAAGAACAAAGGATACGCGACTCTCAAAAGCGAGACCGCAGAACTTTTAATTGACGTGCTGGAACCCTTTAGAAGAAAGAAAAAAGAACTCTTCTCGCGCGAGATTTACGTTAAAGAAATCCTCAAGGCAGGGGCAAGAAAAGCGCGCACGGTGGCTGAGGCGACCATGGAAGATGTCCGCTCCAAACTCGGCTTGGTACCGAGCTCTTAGATCTCCATTCTTAGGTCTTCCCTTCTCGCCGCCGATAGTATTCTAACAAAAACTCAGTCAGTACTTCACCGCCGAGTTGACCAGGTTGATACTCAATAAAATACTCTGCTTTAACCCTGTCTGGTTGCACAGTTACCCCCGTACCAACTTGGAGCATTTCTGCATCGTTATAATTGTTCCCAGTCGTCATAATCTCTTTGGGATGAATATGCAGATGCTGTGCAAGCTTCTCAATGCCCCGTCCCTTGCTCATAGTTTTACTTCCTACATCATAGCCCTCATTCGTCCAAAGGCAATATAATTCTCCTTCGGGATCCACTTCTCTTACGAGGTTGGGTATTTCTTCCATTTGATCAGAGTGAAGGGTCAAAATAAACATTTTGGGCTCAAAGCCCCGAATTCTCTTGTCTCCTTGAGCTATCATTTTCTTTATCTGTTCGCGGATGAGCTTCAGCTTCTGAAAATACGACACAGAATAAGAAGGATGGGTAACTTCCCCTCCGAACCAATTCAGGTTGCCGTTCTCTGCCTGCAAAAAGACACTTTCGTCAAAAATCTCATTTACCAAACTCTTGAGATAGAGAAGATTTCTGCCGGAAGAAAAGTTTATCTTAAGGTATTTTTTGAGTTCTTTCAGGTTTTCCAGAAATTGCCGAGAGAGCTGCTTGGACTTCATATACAGCTCTGTCCCGTCCACATTTTCTCGCAACTCAGTGCCAGTAGGGATGATAACCCCGTCAATGTCAAACGTAATGGCCTTAAGAGCCCCTAATTCTTTTGGAGTAATCTCTTTGATGTTTTTCATGCTTTTATATCATACCCACGAAACATGGTTTTGTCGAGTCGAGTTTTGGATAATGCGTTATTGTAACACATGGTTGACTCCGTGGGAATATTTTGATACTCTGTCTTTATGAGAAACTACGACCTTACCCTGATTTTTTCTCCTTCGCTTTCAGAGCAGGAGGCGAACGACCAGTTCCAGCGGCTCGTTTCCTTTGTACAAGAACAGGGAGGAATTTTGGAAGACCAGCGCATGCTTGGAAAAAAGCCGCTTTTGTCCCCTATACGCGGCTCAAAGGAAGGATATCTTGCGCTCATCGCGTTTTCCCTCTCTGAAGACAAACTGCCCACCCTTGAGAAGGAATGCCGGGGAGGAGAGCAGATCTTGAGGTTTTCCCTTGCGAGACAGATGAAAAAAGCGAAGAAGGCGCAAGCCGCTCCCGCCCCGGTTCCCGCCTCCCTACCGACCAGCGAGGTAAAGAAAGAAGAAAAGATTGATTTGGCGGATATTGACGAGAAATTGGAAGAAATATTTAAAGAATAAACACACACTATGAACTACAACAAGGCAATCATTCTCGGCAATGTGACGGCAGACCCGGAAATGCGAACGACGCAGTCGGGTCAGCAGGTATGCACTATCGGAGTGGCGACAAACCGAATTTGGACGGACGCAAGCAAACAGCGGCAGCAAAGCACCGAATTTCACTCGGTGGTGCTGTGGGGACGTTTAGCTGAAATCGCTTCGCAGTACCTGAAGAAGGGCGCCCTTGTGCTTATTGAGGGCCGCATCCAAACCAGAAGCTGGGACGATAAGGCAGGCAATAAGCGCTACCGTACCGAAATTGTAGCAGAGAATATGCAGTTGGGACCAAAGGGCGCAGGACAACCCGCTCAAAGCCCCCTCCAGGATACGCAAGCTTCCGGCGAGGGAAATAAGGCAGGCGAGGAAATTCCCATTATTGAAGAAGACGAAGAAATCGACGTGAAAAACATCCCGTTCTAAATGGAATGCCATTTTTGCAAAAAAAATATCCGAGACATTGATTTTCGCGACGCCCTCACACTGCGGCGTTTTATCTCCGGTCTCGGAAAAATCCGGAAGCGTACGAAAACGGGTTTATGCGCTACGCATCAAAGAAAAATCTCCCACTCCGTAAAACGGGCGCGCCACCTAGGCCTTCTTTCTGCCACTGGCAAGTAGCTGTTCGCGGATTTTTTGACTCAAGGAAGGATTTTCTTTCAAGAACGTCTTTGAAGCATCCATGCCTTGCCCGAGTTTTGTATTCTCAAATTGAAGCCAGCTTCCGGCTTTCGTGATAACCCCCTCTTTCACACCCGCATTCACCAGATCTGCCTCGTACGAGATGCCCTCGTTGTAGTAAATATCAAATTCGCAGGTCCGGAAAGGAGCTGCCACCTTATTTTTCACGATTTTCGCTCTAATGCGGGATCCCGTAATCACCTCCCCCTGCTTAATTTGCGCCGCTCTCCGCAGCTCAATGCGCACGGAAGAATAGAACTTCAAAGCAAGGCCGCCGGGCGTGGTTTCCGGATTGCCGAACATTATCCCTATTTTCATCCTGATTTGGTTCAAAAATATGACCGAAGTTTTTGTTCTGGCAACCAGCCCCGAAAGCTTTCGCAGGGCGGCGGACATAAGCCGCGCCTGCAAGCCGATTTGAAATTCTCCTATTTCTCCCGCAATCTCGGTTTTGGGAGTAAGCGCGGCAACGGAATCAATCACCACCACGTCTACCTCCCCCGATCTCAGCAATGTCTCCACAATCTGCAGGGCTTGTTCTCCAGAATCGGGCTGAGAAATGAGCAGGTCCTCAATGTTAACTCCTATGCGCTTTGCGTAGTCAGGATCCAATGCGTGTTCCGCGTCTATAAAAGCGCCCACCCCACCCTTCTTTTGGGCTTCCGAAATAATATGGAGTGCCAAACTCGTCTTCCCCGTTGATTCGGGCCCGTAAATTTCAACGACGCGCCCTCGCGGAACTCCTCCCACTCCCAATGCCAAATCCAGAGAAATAGACCCGGTGGAAATTACATCTACATCCAGCGGCTTTGCTTCGGACAGCTTCATGATAGCGCCCTCCCCGAAACGCTGTTTAATCTCCTCCAGCGCCTCTGCCAGATCTGCTGCGTCTTTTTTTGGTTCTTTCTTTTTTGCCATATCTACAGTATAAGCCCCAGAATTCAAATATCAAAATCTTGTTTTGGATTTATTTTCTAGGGATTGAGCCATTCTTCCTGTTCGTCTCCCGCTCGGCCTCGCGACGCATACACTTCTCTTGGCTTAGCGCCGTCCGCGGGCCCCACAACGCCTCGCTCCTCCAAGACGTCAATCAATCGAGCCGCCCTTGCGTATCCCAATTTCAAGCGGCGCTGGAGCAGGGAAGCGGAAGCCCTGCCCGACTCTATGACCACCCGCTTTGCTTCCTCGTAAAGAGGGTCCTCATTAACATCTTCAATCTCGCCTCCAAGCGCATCTTCAACCCTCTGCGCCAGATCATTCTGATCCATATCCTCCCTCGCCGCCTTACTGTTCTCCCGGCTCACCCACTCTACCACTCTCTTTGCCTCTTTCTCTGAAATATACGCCCCCTGAATTCTCCGAGGCTTGGTGAATTCCGCGCTCATAAAAAGCATATCGCCCTGCCCCAGAAGCTTCTCTGCTCCAGAAACATCTAAAATCGTGCGGGAATCCACCTGCGAGGCGACCTGGAAAGCAATCCGCGAAGTAATGTTTGCCTTAATGAGGCCGGTGATAACCTCCACAGACGGCCTTTGTGTCGCCAACACCAAGTGAATTCCTACGGCGCGGGACATCTGCGCCAGCCGGACAACCGTTCCTTCCAATTCTTTTCCGCGCGCGGCCATCAAATCAGCGAGTTCGTCTATGACCGTTATGATATACGGAATTTCTTCCATGTCCCGCCGATCTGCAGAAAGGGCGTGATACCCTTTTATATCGCGCACGCGCACTTCTGAAAACACGGAGAACCGACGCTCCATTTCTTTGATAAGCCATTTTAAAGCGTGGAGGGTGCGCTGGGTGTCGAAAATGACGGGAGTGAGCAAGTGGGGAAGGTCGTTATACGAGGGAAACTCTACCCGTTTGGGATCCACGAGCACGAAGCGCAGGCGCGAGGGCGGATTTTTATACAGCAAGCTTATAATAATCTGAGAAAGCCCAATCGTTTTCCCAGAGCCCGTGGCGCCCGCGAGCAGCAAATGGGGCATCCTTGTGAGATCCGCGTACACGGCATTTCCCGCAACATCTTTTCCAAGCGCAAGCGGCAGAGATCCGGGAAACTCTTGGTATTCTCTTTGTTCCAAAAGAGTTCGCAGCCGCACGACAGCTCGCGTTTTATTCGGGATTTCGACGCCCACGAGAGCCCGCTTAGGAATGGGAGCTTCAATGCGCAGAGGGTGAGCTGCCAACGCCAGCGCCAAGTCATTTTGCAAGGCGGTAATCCGAGAAAGCTTAATCCCCTCCGCGGGCTTGAACGCGTACTGGGTTACGGCAGGCCCTACGTTTACTTCCGAAATCTCCACGGGAATATCAAAATTCTGAAGGGTTTTCTTGATAATCGCGGAATACGATTTAACGTCTCCGGCGTTTGGCACTCCATTTTCCTGATCCAAGAGCTCAAGCGGAGGAGCCGTATAGTCCCCCAGGGGCGCGAATACCGCTTCTTTGCGCTTTCCCTTCTTCCCCTCTTTTGAAGCGCCGCCGGTCGGCGAGGAACTTTCTTCTTTTTCAGATTCAGAGGAGCCGGACATGCGTACCGTGGGCTCGGGCTCCACCTCGGAAACTTTAAACTTGGGCTCAAAGATCTTCTTTACGGTTTCTTTTGCGACTTCTCCAAACGAGGGCTTTTCTTGTTTTTCATGTGGAAGCAATTGCCATAAAATTACGCCTCCCGTGGCTCCAAGCGACAAAAGAATAATCTCTCCCACCCAAAAGCCAAATGCCGTGAATGCCGGCAGGGAAATCAAAGAACCCATCCACCCTCCCATGGAAGCAATGTCTTCCCCCCGCCCCCGTGCAAGGGTGGCCAACATTCCGCTCGCGCTCAAGATGAGCAAAAATAGCCCCAGGAAAGCGAGAAAAGCGCTGTATTTCTTCATGCACCAAAGCACCAAGCCCGTGAGGGCAAAAAGCAAAGGGAGTGCAAAAACGGTTCTCCCGATGAAAAAATAAGCCCCGTTAAACAGCCAATTGCCCGCGACCCCCGCCCTTCCGAAAAACGCAAACACAAAAATGAGGGCCAAAGCGAACATCGCTATGCTCAGCACCATGCGCTTGGCGCGCTCTGGAATCTCAAAGGAGAAACTCGGCAGAGGAAGGTGAAAAAACCCTCCGTTTTTCTTTTTTCTTCTTCCCACAATATTCCTATTATAGGAGATTCTCAGCTTCAATACAAATGAAATGCGGAAGAGCTGTACTCTCCCGCATTTCTATTTCTCAACCGGCTTTTGAAAACCGGTGCCGGCCGGAATGAGTTTGCCGATAATCACGTTCTCTTTGAGTCCGCGCAGGCGGTCTTCTCTCCCCTCCAGAGCCGCCTGAATGAGCACGCGAGATGTCTCCTGGAAGGAAGCAGCCGACAGAAAACTTTCGGTGGTAAGGGCGACCTTTGAAATGCCGAGCAAAAGGTCAGAGGCAACCGGCGCGGCTTTCCCCGCGGCTTCCAAGCGCGCTTTCTCTTCCAGAAAACTCCCCCGGTCCACGATCTCGCCTTCTGAAAATCTGCTGTCCCCGCGGTCTTTCACGCGCACACGAGAAAACATCTGGCGGGTGATAACCTCGATATGCTTGTCGTGAATGGAAGCGCCCTGGGAAGTATAAATGCGCTGAACCTCTTTTGCAATGTATCGCTGTGCTTCTTCCTTGCTGGTGCTCTTGAAAAGCTCGTTTAGATCCAAGTTTCCTTCGCAGAGCTGCTGTCCTTTCCGCACGTGCGCGCCTTTTTGCACCCACAGAGCGCGCTTGGGCGGAATTTCATATTCCACAAGCTCGCTCTTTTCACCATTGGCTTTCCCCTCTTTTGCTATGGCCCGAATCTGCACGCGTCCGTCTGCGGTTACTTCTTCCACTACGCCGTCAACTTGGGAAAGCACTGCTTTCCCGCCCGGCTCCCTGCCTTCAAAAATTTCCTCCACACGGGGGAGTCCTTGAGTAATGTCTCCTCCGGAAGCCACGCCTCCCGTATGGAAGGTACGCATGGTAAGCTGGGTGCCCGGCTCCCCAATGGACTGGGCGGCCACAATGCCTACGGCAGAACCCAATGCGATCATGGTGCCAGATCCCAAATCCCACCCATAACATTTCTGGCAGAGACCTCGCGGCGTTTTGCAGGAAATGGGTGAACGGACGCGAATTTCCGTAATCTTTTCATCCTCGCCGATCTTTTGAGCAAGGGCCCAGTCAATGAGCGCTCCTTTCTTCACGTATCCCTCAATGGACTCTGCGGCCATCCTTCCTCCAATCTTGAAAGCGAGGCCTTGGCCTAAGTCCTCGGCGTCTTTCTTGGAAACGAGGATCCCCTTCGGATCTTTGCAGTCCTCCTCAACAATAAGCACGTCGTGGGCAACGTCAATCAAGCGGCGCGTCAGATATCCTGCCGTGGATGTTCTTAAGGCGGTATCTGCGGTACCCTTTCTTGCTCCGTGCGTGGAAATAAAATACTCCAATACGCCGAACCCCTCCTTAAAGGAGTGTTTTACGGGAAGTTCAATGATACGGCCCGCGGGATTAATCACCAATCCCTTCATGCCGGACATCTGCACGGGCTGAGACCAAGACCCCCTGGAGCCGGAATCAATAATAGAAAACACGGATCTCCCTTCGACCCTCACGAGGCTTTGGGGCACCAATTTCTCAATGGTGCTCTTGACGCGCTGCCATATTTCAATTACTTTTGCCGATCGCTCTTCTCGAGAAAGCAAGCCCGCTCGCCAGTGCGCGTCAATCTGCTCAATCTCCTTTTCCGCTTCTGCCATGAGCTGCTCTTTTTCCGCCGGGACAACGAGGTCATCCATTCCCCAAGTGACGGCAGACCTCGTCGCATACTCAAAGCCCAGCTCTTTGATGCGATCAAGAATTCCCTCAACTTCCTCCTGGCTATATCTCCGCACAATATTCCCGATTATGGCTCCGAGCTTCCTGGACGTCATCTGGTCATTCACCAGAGGATAATCTTTGGGGAGCGTTTCCTGGAAAATAATTCTTCCCACCGTGGTTTCCACCAAGGTTCCCTCCAACAAAATCATCACCGTCTCTCGAAGCCCAATAATCCCTTTCTCGAGCGCAAGAAATGCTTCCTCTTTGGAAGAAAATCTCTTTGCGGGCTGTTCTTTCCCTTCCTCCACCCCCGTAAGGTAATAACAACCAAGCACCATGTCCTGACGAGGCCCCACGCTGGGATTGCCGGTAGCGGGTTTCAGCAGATTGGTCGCAGAAAGCATTAACGATTTGGCTTCCTCCTGCGCTTCCTGGGAGAGAGGCACGTGCACCGCCATCTGATCTCCGTCAAAGTCGGCATTGAATGCTTCGCATACCAGGGGGTGCAGCTGAATCGCCTCCCCCTCCACCAGCACTGGATAAAAGGCCTGAATGCCTAAGCGGTGAAGGGTGGGCGCGCGGTTCAGAAGCACCAGCCGATCCTTTGTGACATCTTCCAAAATAGCCCATACTTCATCGGTTTCCTGTTCAATAAGCCGAGTGGCGCCCCTCACATTATACGCAAGCTCATGCTCTAAAATCTGGCGAATAACAAAGGGTTTAAACAACTCCAAGGCCATACGCTTTGGCACTCCGCATTCATGAAGTTTCAGGGCAGGCCCGACGACAATAACGGAGCGACCCGAGTAGTCCACGCGCTTGCCCAAAAGATTTTGCCGGAATCTTCCCTGCTTGCCTTTCAGCATATCGGCCACGGATTTAAGCAGACGCTTGCCTCCGGTAGTGGCGCTTGTCATAGTGCCCTTGCGCATGTTGTTGTCTATAAGGGCGTCCACCGCCTCTTGGAGCATGCGTTTTTCGTTGCGCACGATGACATCCGGAGCGCCAATTTCCAAAAGGTACTTTAACCGATTGTTCCTGTTGATAACGCGGCGGTATAAATCATTCAAATCGGAAGAAGCGTATCGGCCGCCATCAAGCTGCACCATGGGCCTGAGATCCGGCGGCAGAACGGGAATCATCGTCAGAAACATCCATTCCGGGCGAACGCCAGCCTGCAATATCCCCTGACACAGTCGGAGGCGGACTAAAAGCTTTTTCCTGTTCTGAGGGGTGGCTTTATCAAGATTACCCTCCAGTTCTTTTGCGCGTTTCTTCAAATCAATGCGTTCAAACAGCGCACGAAGCGTCTCAGAGCCCGTACCGGCCTCAAAAACCTGTCCGTATTTAAGCGCGAGCGTCTGATACTCCATTTCCCCGATAATGCGCAGGGGAGCCAGCGATTGCACCTCCTGCCTTGCCCTGTCCCGTGCTTCCTTCAATTTGTTTTTTTCTTCTCCTTCTTTCCCTTTTGATCTCTGCTTCCACTCAACGTCAATTTCGTCCAGGGCCTTCTGCCGCGCCGCTTCGTTCACCGAGGTTATAATGTAGGCCACGAAGTAAATTACCTTTTCAAGCCCCTGGGCGGGAATATCCAAAAGCAGTCCCATGCGGGAAGGAACTCCGCGTAAAAACCAGATGTGAGAACAGGGAGTGGCGAGCTTCAAATGCCCCATGCGCTCTCGCCTCACAGAGGACTTGGTAACTTCTACGCCGCAGCGATCGCAGATGATCCCCTTGTATCGAATTTTCCGATATTTGCCGCAGTAGCATTCGTAGTCCTTTTCCGGACCAAAAATGCGCTCGTCAAACAAACCATCTTTTTCCGCGCGCTGGGTGCGATAGTTGATGGTTTCTGGTTTCGTAACCTCTCCGTGCGACCAAGAAAGGATGTCCTCTGGAGAAGCAAGCTTTATTCGAATGGCCTCCAAATCAACGACTCTCATATTTTTTCTTCTCTCTGCACCTTCCCTTTTAGTTCAATGTGCAGGGCTAACGAACGCAGCTCATTCAAAAGCAGATTAAATGAGGCGGGAAGGTTTGGCGTCTGAATGGGCTGGCCCCGCAGGATCGACTCATAGGTGGCAGCACGCCCCGGCACGTCGTCTGACTTAATGGTAAGCATTTCCTGAAGCGTATGAGCCGCCCCATACCCCTCCAGCGCCCATACCTCCATTTCCCCGAAGCGCTGTCCCCCGAACTGCGCCTTCCCTCCCAAGGGTTGCTGGGTAATCAAAGAATAGGGGCCGATGGAACGCATATGAATCTTGTCTTGGACCATATGAATCAATTTCATCATATAAATATATCCCACCGTAATCTTCTGTGAGAACGGAGCTCCGTCTCGGCCGTCGTAGAGCGTGATCTTTCCGTCTGCCGGAAGGCCCGCTTTTTCCAATTCCGCGCGGATATCCTGTTCGTCTGCTCCTGCCAAGCCCGGGGTTTGCGCGATGTATCCTAACGTGTGGGCGGCCCAGCCAAGATGGGTCTCCAAAATCTGCCCGATATTCATACGGGAAGCAACGCCGAGAGGATTCAAGATAACGTCTACGGGCGTTCCGTCTTCCATATGAGGCATGTCGGCCTCCGGAAGCACTAAAGAGATCACTCCCTTATTTCCGTGGCGGCCGGCCAGTTTGTCACCGCGCTGAACTTTTCTGAGCTCTGCCACCTCCACATGAATGCGTTTGATTACGCCGGGCTCCAGCGTATGCCCCTCTTCCCTTGAAAAAACTTTCACCTCCACGACTCGCCCTCGCTTTCCATGGGGCATCAAAAGGGAACTGTCTTTTACATCGCGAGCCTTTTCTCCAAAGATCGCCCGCAGGAGGCGTTCTTCTGCCGTAAGATCGGCCTCTCCTTTGGGTGAAATCTTCCCGACCAGAATGTCGTTTGGCCCCACCTGAGCGCCAACACGCACGATTCCCTCTTCGTCCAAATCCTTAAGTTTTTCTTCGCCCACGTTGGGGATATCGGAGGTGGTAACCTCGGGACCCAATTTGGTCTCCCGTACGTCGCAAATAAAATCTTCCAAATGCACGGACGTGTACACATCATCCCGTGCCACGCGCTCTGAAATGATAATGGCGTCTTCGTAATTTCCGCCTCGCCAAGACATAAACGCCACCAAGAGATTGGCGCCCAGGGCGAGTCGTCCATGGTCAATCGCGCCTCCATCTGCAATAACCTGGCCCTTCTTTACTTTTTCACCCTTCTCCACAATGGGTTTTTGATGGAAACAGGTATACTGGTTCGTGCGCACAAAATTCTTCAACTCATACGTCTCATACGTCCTAGTTTTTGATTTTTGATCTTTGCTTTTTGATTTTACTACGATGTGCCTTGCGTCCACCTCCACAACCTCTCCATCTTCTTGCGCCAGCACCGCTAATCCTGAATCCTGTGCGACCCGAGTTTCGTATCCGGTGCCGACAAGCGGCGCCTGCGGTTTTATCAATGGCACTGCCTGCCGCTGCATATTGGAGCCCATCAAGGCGCGGTTCGCGTCATCGTGTCGGAGAAAGGGAATGAGGGCCGTAGCTACGGAAATAAACTGCTGAGGCGAAACATCAATGAAATCAACCTTATCTCTTGTTGCCACGCCCGGCTCCCCTTTAATCCTTGCTTCCACTTTTTCAGAGAGAATTTTCCCTTCTTTATCTATCCCAATTCCCGCAGGGGCAATCGTAAACTGTTCCTCCTCATAAGCAGTGAGATATCGGAGCTCTTTGGTCACTGCTCCCTTCCCTACCTTAAAGTAGGGCGTTTCCAGAAAACCGTATTCATTTATTCTGGCATACGAAGCCAAATGTCCCACGAGTCCAATATTCGGCCCTTCTGGGGTCTGAATGGGGCAAATCCTTCCGTAGTGGCTCGGCTGCACATCGCGCACCTCAAATCCTGCACGCTCGCGGGTCAATCCGCCGGGACCCGTTGCCGAAACACGGCGCTTGTGCTCCAGCTCTGCCAAAGGATTCTCGTTATCCATAAACTGCGTTATCTGGGAAGAAGTAAAGAATTCTTTCACAACAGCCATAACGGGCCGAGGGTTAATCAGCTGCGCAGGGGTGATGGTAGCCGGATCCAGAGTTGACATGCGATCCTTCACAATGCGCTCCATACGCATAAACCCCACGCGCATGCGGTTCTGCAAGAATTCCGTAAACGTGCGCACCCGACGATTCCCCAAATGGTCAATCTGGTCGGGCTCGGCGCCCGGCGTGTTGTTCAAACGAATAACCTCGCGCAGCACCTCAATAACATCCTCCAGCTTGAGCACGCGGTCTTCAATGGTTATCTCATCATCAACTTTTGACTTTTGATTTTTGATTTTTGATTTTTGCAAAGATGGCAATCTTTGCAACGTTTTCCATCTTCCCACGCGCGACAAATCATACCGCTCAAAATTGAAAAACATATTCCAAATAAGCTCACGGGCCGTATCTGCGGTTACATAATCTCCCGGCCGCAATCTTCGGTAAATCTCGGCCAACGCCTCATCTTGGTTCTTGCTTCCGTCTTTTTTCAGGGTTTCTTCTATATACTTGAGTCCGCCAGAGAAAGCGGATCCAGTATCCACATCCTCAAAGAGACGCTTGATCTCTTCGTCAGTCGCAAGACCGAAAGCCCGAAGAAGAGTTGTGGCGGCCGCTTTTCGCTTCCTGTCGATGCGCACGCCGATGAATCCTGAACTCTCGGTTTCAAACTCAAGCCACGCGCCTCTGTTGGGAATAATCTTCGCTCCAAAGTAATTTCTCCTTCCGATAGATTGAGCGGTAAAGAACGCGCCCGGAGAACGGATAAGCTGGGAGATGGCCACGCGTTCCACGCCGTTCAACACAAAAGTTCCCCTTTCGGTCATAAGGGGAAAATCGCAGAGAAACACTTCCTGCTCCTTCACTTCCTTTGTTTTGAGATTTATCAAGCGAACGCGAACTCGAAGAGGGGCCTCAAAGGAATCGTCGTTTTTCTTTGCCGCAAGTTCCGTCGGGTAATTGGGTTCTCCGAGCTTATAGTCCAAAAACCAAAGCTCAAACTCTTTTTTTGTGTAGTCGCGAATCGGAGAGATTTCGGAGAGCAATTCTTTGAGTTGACGAGCCCAAAAAAGGTTCCAGCTCTCATGCTGAACGTTAAGCAAATACGGCAGCTCAAGATGAATGGCTGATTTCCTGAAATCTTTAATTTGCAAAGTTGAAGAGGCCATGCAAACAACAAAAATGACCCTTACCAACTGCGAAGGGCACCCTCAAAAAGTGCTTTTTTTATGTATAAAGGGTGAGGGCGTCAATTGAAAATATGAAAAACGGCGTTAGGACTAGTATATACTGTCTCTCAAATACAGTCAAGCCCCCCGCCCGCCATCGCAAGCATGAGTTTGCTCAGGCGTTGCGGGCGGGCTTCCCTATCTCTTGCGTCTCACCAACAAAAAAACAGCCAGCAGAACAACAGCTCCGATCGGAAGGAGAATCGCGAGAAAGAGAGGGGAGGAAATCGTAAATCCTGCAATCTCAAAGCCCCTTCCCGCCTCTTGAGTTCCGGGAGACGTTGTCTCTTCTGTCAAAAGTTCCGACAGGACCAAACGACCCGTTTTCGCCTGATTCCCAGATTCATCTGTCGCGACGATTTCCAATGAATAATCTTCCGGGGGCTCTACGCGAGAAAGCGAAAAAGAGTGCTCAAGGGCAAAGATCCCATCAAGCATGGAAAAGGGGTACTCATCCTGTTCCGCGAGCTGTCGGGTTGGGCCATAGTTCACCTGACCTTTCGTTTCCTCATTTGTTTTCCAAGAAAGTAGCACGCTCTGCCCTGAAACTCGCTCAGCTCTAATATCAGAAATGGCAAGCTCTTCGTTCTGAGGCGAAGATGGAGGCGTTGATCCACCGGTTGGCGGAGGCGGCGGAAGCAACGAACCATCTCCTTGTGAAGCTGTGATTTGAAATGTCGCGGAAGGAGAGGCGGCGATGTTCAAAATGTTTTGGTTGCCCTGATCGGTCAACACTGCTGAATCAGAACTCCACGAAAGTTGGGCTGAACCCAGAGTGCTCATGGCACGGAATTGTACCTGACCAATCCGCTGCGTACCCAAGAATCCCGGCGTGGGACTTCCTCCGGCAATGCGCACCTGACCTCCACCCGCCGTGCTCTCTGCCACGAATTGGAGCACCGAGCCCGTGGTAGTGACTTGAAGCGCTTGGAGTTTATCGACAGGATAGGAGAAATAAGCTGCCACCGCGTTCACCTGTTGTCCACCGGTATTTACCATAACGGTAACCGTAAACGTGGATCCGGCTTGTATACTTTGCGAAGAAGGAGAAAAGAAAAGCGTCGCTGTTTGTTGCGCAAATACGTCCTCTGCCAAGCCAAAGATACCGACAAAAACGAGCAGAAGAACGATAAGGATTTTTTGCATTATTTTAATATAACTCATTTTCTTCAACGCAGCAACTATCTGGTCCAATTGGAGAGCAGAATGCTCAAGTCAAAGATATTCGCTGTTCCATCTCCATTCAGATCGCACGCGCTTGCGACTCTTTGCCAGCTTGAAAGCAAAATGCTCAAATCAAAAATGTTGACTTTGCTGTCTCGGTTGCAGTCGCCTTTCAATGTGCCGCCGCCAGAAGCAGTGCTTCCGCCGCCTCCTCCGCCACCACCGCCTCCGCCTCCTCCGCCAGACGGAGGAGGCGGAGGGCTTGCGATTCTGAATTCAATCAAAAAATCTGTTGCATTTGCGTTGCCTGTCCCGTCCTGACAACGCACATAGTAAGAAAAGATGTTCCCGTCTGAAAGTCCGGAGACCGTATTGGAATGAGAAGTGCCGCCTGTAACAGAAAAGAAGTTCGTCATCAAACCGTAACTCACTCCCGCGCCCGTGGCGTATCTGCACGTGGCATTCTCGTCGGTGGTAAGGGAAACTGAGCTTAAGGTGGTTCCCGAGGCGAGTGTCCCCGTAGGAGCGCCGTCTGCGCGGGAGGGTGGAGTTGTATCAGAAGGTTGGCCCGCTTCGGCCACGCTAAACTCTATGAGAAAATCCGTGGTGTTGGCATTCCCTACCTCATCCTGACAGCGCACAAAGTAGGAAAACGTGCCGCCATCGCTCAACCCGGTTACGGTGGCAGAATGCGAAGTCCCGCCGGTCGTGCTTAAGGTATTGGTCATTGAGCCATATGCAACGCCCGCGGTAAGGGCGTACCGACACACCGCATTCTCATCCGTCGCAAGAGAAATAGAAGTAGATATGGTTCCCGCGGGGAGCGTGCCGTTCGGCACTCCGTTTGAACGAACAGACGGATCGGCATCAGGCAATCCGACAATGGTATAAGTTCCGGTTGTGGAGCCCGCGATATTCAGAATATTTGTATCGTTGGGTTTTAACGCGAGAGAGGTTGCATCGTACATAAGACTCGCCGTCCCCTCGCCCATCGCCCGAAATGTAATCTGTGCAATCAAGCCGTTATTCCCGATAAAGCCCGGGGTCGGGGCAGACGCAAGAAACTTCAGCTTCCCGGCGGTATTGTCAAACGTATCTTCCCACCAAGTCGGAAACGCGCTCGAGGAGCTTCCCATGCTGGTAACAGCAATCAGGGAGGGATCGTAATCAAGATACGCCTTAATGGAAGTGACGCCTTCAGACGACGAGACGCGAAGATCCACCTGAAAGGTGTCGTTCACGTTAAAGGTGCCCGAGGAAGGAGTAACGCCATACAGGGCCTCATTTGGGCCGGGTACAACTTGAGAAAGGAAAAGGCGAGGCAAAATGCCTCCCCCCTCAAGAGAGTCGTTTACGACCCGCATTCCGGCTACGAGCAGAATGACAAACAATATGGCAAATCCAATGAAAAAGCGCTCTCGCATAAAAGCATAATCCTGCCTACCGGCAGGTTCGCATCATTTCTTGCGGCTGCGTAAGAGCACTACAGCCCCCACTGCCAATCCGCCAAGTATAAGAATGCCGAGCAAAACACCTGTCCCTCCTCCACCAGCTGGCGGACCAAAACCCGCGGCAATCGCCCCTCTCTGCGCTACGCTCTCTTGAGGAGCAAGAATGTTCTCGTCTTGCGCGCTCAAAAGTAGAGAAGCCGCTTTGTCAACCTCAAACAGGCGATTCCCAGCTTGCCTTGCCGACGCCACCACAACAGCGGCGAGATCTTCACCTTCAAATCCGGGATTGGGCAAAGAGGCCTCAAGCACAACCACGCCATCGGCCGCTTCCTGCTTCCACCAAAAAGGAAACGTCTCCTCGTTCGGCCTGATTTCCCGCACTTCAATCATGGAGGGGTCGTATTTGAGATGAACACGGAAAGAAGTAACCGGTTCTGACACATTGAGCCATACCTCCACAGAAACTTTGCCTCCGGCCTCGTAAGGCAGGGCGGTCGGAGAAACAAAAATACGATCCTCTCCCTCACCGGCGAACAGGAAGGAGGGAACGAGAAGCGTCGCCGCCAGGAAAAGCACAATGTGTTTCATGTCTTATGAATTATTATATTATTACTATCCAGTATACTACATTCCGACTTTCCGCACGAGCAGGGAAAGCAGATTCTTCACTTCCTGCTGTGCGTCTTTCTCATTGACGCTTTCGGTAAACCTCTGCCATTGAGCCAAAATTTCCTCGTCGCCTATGCCCCTCACCGCGTTTTCCAGCTGGAGACGCGTTTCAAAGTCAATCTCGGTCTCCGATTTAAGAACTTTCTCAATAAAAAGCTGAGTAAAGGCGAGGGTACGCTCGTTGATTCTCTGATCTTCCAACTGAACCTGGGTTTCTCTAAGTTGTCTCTGGGCGTTCACGTACTGCGCGGCAAAAAAAACGTCGGAGGCAAGCAACAAAAAAATAACGACTATGACAAATGCTTTTGAACTAAACAGATTGCTCATGGGCGGATTGACTCTTCTTTAACAATCTCCTTCTAAAGATTTTATCACGCCAGAAGTTCAACAGCAACAATAGAACTACCCCTATAAGCACAGCCGTCCTCCAATCCACGATGGTGAGCCACCAGTATCTGGTCTTAAGCTCAATGTTTGCGTGCACGGGACTGCCTTCCCTAACCCAGAACACCTCGCCTTGATACGGCAAGTATCCCGGCGTTTCCGCCTGAAGATAATAGGATCCTTCGGGCACCAGGAATGAGTATCTGCCGGTGGCGTCGGTCGTCTGCGGGTTTTCCTGCTGATATTCTCCCGCTGGCCATAGCTGGTATTGCTTGAGTTGGGAGTTGAACCAGAAGAGAGAGACACTGGCTCCAGAAACCCACGCTCTTTTGTTTCCTATTCTTTCATATACATAACCTTCGGGATCCACCACGGTAATCAAGCGCATAACCCGCGCGCCAGCTTCAAGATCTTCATATTCTACTACGGTGACGATCTCGTATTCGCCATTCACCACGGGGGCGGTGATGTCTGCGGTGTAAATTCCGTCTCCGTCGGGATCGGCATACACAAACTCAAACAGCACCAGCGCTTCTTCAATCCTAACCGATTGTTCTTGATTTTGAGCGAATGCAGGATAGGCGAACGCCGCGGAAGCCAAAATGGAGCTGGAAGGAAACTGCAGAGAATCTGCACGAGGGTTTTTCGATTTAAAAACAAAATATCCTTTCACGACCTGGCTTGTCTCGCCCGGCTCTCCCGATGCAACTTGGGGCGCGCAAGGCCTAAGCATAAGCTCCAGGGGCTTCCCGGCAATGGTGCGGATTTTCTGCTCGACTTCACCCCTTTCCCCGATTGATAGGACGATGGAAAAATCAATAAGCCCGTCTCCTGCCTGGGCAAAGATAACGTCGCACGGGATGTCCTCCTTTTCTTCCGGAGACAAGGAGGCAAGGAGAACTCCTTTGGGCAATTGCGCAGTTTGGGTGAGCCCGGGGAGGAAAAGAGGGGCTGTGCGCAATCTTGGGAGATCCGTGATCTTTTTAATGCCTACCCGCTCAAAGGTTATGTCAAGCCCCGGGAACTTCTGGGTAAGCTCGCGGATTGCGCTGGGCAGGGGAGCTAACACAAACTCTCCGATGGGCTGGGAAGGAAGGAGCTGCCACTGGCCCTGGAGAACCAGAGGAGCTTCCTGGGGAATGAGTTCTTCTCCTATGGGTTCTGGCGGAGGAGGTGCTGGTCGCAAGGAGGAAGGTATGAGGGGCTCAAAAATCTCGGGGATTCTTGGAGGAGGTGGAGACGGCGCTAGAGGAGACGGCACAGGGGGTTCGGGAGAAGGTAGAAAACCTTGCTGCTGGAGAAAGACTGTTCCTGCTGCAGAAGATCCTCCTGCCCTGCTTGCACCTGGGCCAGGAGGAGGAGTGGTGTCGACAACCACAGAAGCGTTGGAAGAATATGCAGATTCGTTGTTGACTGCGTCCAAGGCTCTCACCCTGAAGTACCAGGTGGTTTCATCAGTAAGAGCAGAGCTGTGAGTGAAGGAAGCAGTTGCAGCAGTAGAACTGCTGACACTGGAAGTGAAGTTGGCATTGGTGGACCATTCCACCCAGTAG
>Ga0076102_111_pt1 | contig 5451 bp, 7 predicted proteins | sample RifGroC1_FD_68131 | JGI IMG/M metagenome (GOLD analysis project Ga0076102, IMG submission 68131) | Parcubacteria (Yanofskybacteria) bacterium GW2011_GWC1_48_11
CACGGAAGAAGAAATGAAGGAATCTGTCAAGGAATGGCTCAGCACACCGTTCAAGGACACAGAGAAATATAAGAGGCGTATCGCCAAAATGGATCGTATTCATGAGTGAAATCATACCAGCACTCTTACCAAAGAATTCTCGAGAGTTCAAGAAGTCTCTTTCCGAACTACCTCTGGAGGTTCGCTTCGTACATCTAGATGTACTAGAGACAGACGTCTGGACTCCTATCGACAGAGATTTCGAAGTGCATCTAATGGTCAAGAAACCGGAGGAAATAGTACAGAGGTGGATTGGCCGAGGAGCTAAAAGAATTATTGCGCATAAATATATTGATTTGGCTGGAGCAGCACAATTCGGTCTTGCGTTTGAGCTAAATAAAGACATAGAAAACTTTGAAAATGTTGATTTTTTCCACCTCATGTCTATTGCCGAGATAGGGGAGCAGGGACACCCGCTAGATGAACAGATCTTTGATAGAATAAAGGAGGTTAGAGCAAAATTCCCGCAAGTGGCGATAAGTGTGGATGGCGGAATAAATACCGAGAACTATCGAAAACTCCAAGACGCTGGAGCCGATAGACTAATAGTCGGTAGTGGCTTCACAAAACTATGGAAATCACTGACGAAAAATTAAAAGAACTCAAGGAGAAGGCCAATCATATTCGCATCTCGCTCATTGAAGCGCTTATGGCCGCCGGCTCCGGGCATACTGCCGGACCGCTTGACATGGCCGACATTTTCACCGTGCTCTTCTTCCATACCTTAAAACACAATCCTAAAAAGCCCGGTTGGCTAGAACGAGACAGATTGGTACTCTCCAATGGCCACATTTGCCCGGTACTCTACTCGACGATGGCTCATGCGGGCTATTTTCCACTTGAAGAACTCAAGACCTTGCGTAAATTCGGTTCACGTCTGCAAGGACATCCTCATCGGGATTTTCTCCCAATGTTGGAGAGTAGTTCAGGGCCCCTTGGCTCCGGACTTTCCCAAGCGGTTGGTATGGCTCTCGCCGATAAAATTGACCATGGCCTGACCAGCGAACGCCGCATCTACGCGCTCCTTTCCGACGGCGAACAGGATTGCGGACAGACTTGGGAAGCAGCTATGCTTGCCGGCAAAGAGAAACTTCACAATCTTACCGCCGTAATCGACAGAAATAATATTCAAATAGAGGGATACACGGAGAATGTTATGCCTCTTGAGTCGCTCTCCGATAAATGGCGGGCCTGGAATTGGCATGTGATTGAAATAGACGGGCACAATATAGAAGAAATTGCCGACGCCTTCGAGGCGGCCAAGGCCATATTTGGCAAACCCACGGTAATCATAGCCCACACTATTGCAGGCAAAGGTGTACCAGAGTTCGAACGCGATTATCGCTGGCATGGCAGGCCACCCAACAAGGAGGAGGGCCAAATGGCGATCAAAGAACTCCGCACCCTCGGTGGTAAGATAAAAAGTGAACACGAATAGTTCGACAAGCTCACTATAAATAATATGTTGAACCCGGGTTTAAAACTGAATACAAAGATCTTTGATAAAGATGTCGAACAAGTGCCGATTCGCCAAGGGTTTGGCGAAGGGCTTTTAGAAGCGGGGGAGAGAAATCCGCAAGTGGTGGGTCTCTGCGCTGATTTGACAGAGTCTACCAAAATGAACTTGTTTAGTGAAAAGTTTCCCAACCGATTTATCCAGGTGGGAGTGGCCGAACAGAATCTGGCTTCCGTGGCATCGGGGCTTGCAGCCATGGGCAAGATTCCCTTCATCAGTTCTTACGCCATGTTCTCTCCCGGCAGAAACTGGGAACAGATTCGCACCACTATTTGTTATAACGATCGACCGGTCAAAATTGCTGGCTCGCACGCCGGTATTTCTGTCGGACCGGATGGCGGCACTCATCAGGCCATAGAAGACATAGCTCTTACCCGCGTCATTCCTCGCATGATAGTGCTTTCTCCCTGCGATTCTATCGAGGCAAAGAAAGCGATATTGGCGAGTGTAGATACCGGCACACCCGTCTACATCCGCCTGGCTCGCGAGAAGACACCGGTCATGACGACAGAAAAGACTCCGTTTGAAATAGGCAGGACAGAGACTTTCTGGCAGTCAGATAGACCTGCAGTCGGGATAATCGCCACGGGCGCGCTTCTCCACAAAGCCCTTGTAGTAGCCAAAGAACTCGAAGAGCAGGGGATTGGAACGGAGGTAATGAACCTTTCAACTATTAAACCTCTGGACGAGAAAGCGGTAATAGAACTGGCCAAGAAAGTTGGCAAGATAGTGACGGTAGAAGAACATCAAATCAAAGGTGGTATGGGTTCCGCCGTGGCGGAATGTCTTTCCCAAAATTTTCCTGTGCCTATGGAATTTATCGGCGTCGATGACCAATTTGGCCAGTCAGGAACTCCAGATGAACTGATCGAACACTACGGCATGGGAATCAAGAGCATCATCAAAGCAGTCAATAAAATCCTGAAGCGATAAGATATGACATTAGTAACCTCGATAGTAAATTGTATCTTTTACCAGTGACCACAAGCACAAGGTAAGTTTTATAGAAGATTAAACTTATGTTTGAGATCTAATTCATTATCAATATGATGCGCCTCGATGTATCTAACAAAGCGTCTAATATTGTAGAATTCAGTAATATATTCAATCTCATTCTGACACTCGAACGGTAATACAAAGACTGAATGTTGCAGTTCAATGAAGCCTAGCTGTTTGAGGTGATGACGAAGAGCTTCTCTAATTTTCTTTAACTTTTCAGGAATATCAAAAATAACAATTCTCCACTTTTTATCCCACAGCTGCTTAAGTATTTTCATATTATCAATATCATAGGTAAGTGCTACACGCTTACCCTCTTTCGACAGCTCAAAAGTCGTCGTTCCATCTTTATTATTCTTTTGACTAATAAGTTTTGAGGAATAGAGAGACTTAATGGCGGCTTTTAAAGCTCTGCTGTCTATTTCCCTCCATTCATTTCTAACATCTTTAATAATCCTTAACTGCTTCTTACCTGACCTAGTAAGTGACAAAGCAACTCCGGCTAATAAAAGTGATGCTACTTTTTTCTGAACTGCTCCTTTTCTTGTCATATCTTAATTATACCATTTACTTGCTATCGCCGACAAAACATATATTAGAAAGTTATAGTTTTTTAATTTTGAAATCAACTAGGGCATTTTTCAAATATTCTTCAATCTGGGAGCGAGTAAGAAGACCTTTTTGGGCGCCCACTTGCTGGACCACAGACATCGAGTTGACCGCACCCCACGAAAGAGCTATAGGGAGGCTTTTTCCAAGAGCTAGGGCGGCTACGGTAGTGGAAGAGAAGGCGTCTCCTGCCCCTGTACGCTCAAAGGGCGGCTTTGGGTCCGGATATGGCGGCTGCACGCGCTTGAGAAGCTCATGTGTTCCGAGTGTGTCTAAACTAAGAATCCTTCCGGCTTCTTCAATATTACAGAAAAATATATCCGACCTCTGATATATGCCTTGGAGCTTATCCTTGCCGAGACTAATCTGAAAAATACCGGGCTGGAAGGCAAGTTTGATATTGGGAAAGCTTTTTAAATATTCCATAATCTCTCCGTGATACTGGTCTGAATCTTTGCCCAGCGAAGTAAGATATATCCAGTTCGGCTCGCCAATATCAGGCAACCGGTACTTAAATTCGCTGTGCTTCTGGAGGATGGTTCTATCGTCTTCGTACCAGAGCACATAATGGTAATTAGTCTTCTTATCCTCTTGAATACCAACGTATTCGGTCGAGACCCCCTCGGTCTCTAAAGCACGCAAGCATTTTTCTCCATCGCTGTCCTTGCCGACAGTGGCGACAAGGGCGGACTCCAAGCCCAGACGACTCGCGGCCACGGAGGCGTTGCCTGCGTTGCCAACTGCCGGCACCTCGATTACAAACTCATACGGCACTTTGGCCGCGAAAGGAAGGCATATTTTGCAGTTCTTCCTATCAATATCACAACTAACGTTTGCGTTTTCAAGCTTTATGAACGCGTCAATGGTGGTCTCGCCTATAGCTATAAATTCATGCATACGGAAAGTATATCATGATAGAATTGTGGGAATGAAAACTTTAAGAGAGTATCTAGTCTGGGCAGAAGAAAAACAAGTAGCCATAGGGCACTTCAATATTTCTGATTCAGAAGGGTTCAAAGCAGTAGTGGAAGGAGCTAAAGAGTTGGATGTGCCTGTAATCATTGGAGTCTCTGAAGGGGAGAGGGATTTCATCGGACTTGAAGAGGTAGTTGCCTTAGTCAAAACTGCGAGAGCAAGTGGTCTTCCCATCTTTATAAACGCTGATCATACTTACTCGGTAGAGAAAGCCAGGCTCGCTATTGATGCCGGAGTAGACAGTGTTATCATCGACGCGGCAGATAAGACTCTTGAGGAAAACACTAAATTAACCAAAGAAATAGTTGACTACGCCCGATTGAAAGATTCCGAGATACTAGTAGAGGGGGAACTGGGTTCTATCGGAAAATCATCTAAGCTGCTTGAAACTCTACCAGACGGAGTCTCCGAGGAAACTCAAACCAATCCAGATGAAGCGGCCAAGTTCGTGCGGGAGACAGGTATTGATCTTCTGGCGCCATCCGTCGGCAACATACACGGTATGATCAAAACAGGGAATCCCAAATTAAACATAGAGCGCATTAGAGCTATCAGGGCAGTATTGGCAGTACCTCTGGTGCTTCATGGCGGTTCTGGCATCACCGATGCGGAGTTCGTCGTAGCCATAGAGGCAGGCATCAGAATTATCCATATTAACACCGAACTCCGGGTTGCTTACAAAGAGGGGATTAAAGAGGGTCTTAAATCTGGCGAAATAGCGCCCTATAAGTTCTTGGCCGAGGGAGTAGAGGAGATGAAAAAAGTAGTTTACAACCGACTTAAACTTTTCAATAAATTATGAAATTGGCGGAAGAAATCGGAAAGTTTTTCAAAGGCGAAGTCCTAGATGATGAAATAACGTTAAAAAAATACTCACGGGACGCGTCGCTTTTTGAAGTCAGACCTAAGCTTGTTGTGTTGCCCAAAGATTCCGAGGACCTGAAAAATCTCGTCAAATGGATAAAGGATAACCCCGGCCATTCCATAACTATAAGAGCGGCCGGGTCGGATATGACCGGAGGCTCTTTGAGTGAATCTATAATCGCCGACGTGACAAGATATCTGAATAAAATGGGTGAGATCTCCGAGCACAGAGGTTTAACCTCTGTGCTGGTAGAGCCGGGAATGTTTTATCGGGAGTTTGAGAGAAAAACTCTGGAAAAAGGCCTGATTTTGCCTTGTTTTCCGGCTTCCAAAAGTCTGTGCGCGCTTGGCGGCATGTTCGGCAACAATTGTGCCGGAGAGAAAAGCTTGCGCTACGGCAAAATGGAAAACTTTATTCTTGAGACGAAAGTTATTTTTTCCGACGGCAA
>Ga0076102_111_pt2 | contig 4177 bp, 4 predicted proteins | sample RifGroC1_FD_68131 | JGI IMG/M metagenome (GOLD analysis project Ga0076102, IMG submission 68131) | Parcubacteria (Yanofskybacteria) bacterium GW2011_GWC1_48_11
AAACAAGGAGACTGTGAGGGAAAGTTATATAAAAAAGTTTTCGAACTCATTGAAAATAACAGGGAAGCTATAGAACAAGCTCGACCGGAGGTTTCCAAAAATTCGGCTGGCTATTATCTCTGGAATGTCCTAAGCCGAGCTTTGGACACATTTGACTTAAACAAACTTTTAGTCGGCTCACAGGGGACACTAGGCATAGTGACAGAAATGAAGCTTAGGTTAGTACCTGAAAAGCGTTGCCACGACCTTGTAGCGCTCTTTTTCAAATCATGGGATGAGCTGCCGCAAGTAGTCAATGCCATCTTGCCACAGGACCCAGAGAGCCTCGAAACATTTGATAAAGACACACTCAAACTTGGAATACAATTTATGCCGGAGATTGCCAGAAAAGCTGGGAGCAGTTTCTTCTCATTTGCGCTGAAATTTCTACCTGAAGCGCTCATCAGCGTAGAGATGCTCGGCCTTCCAAAACTTGTGGTGCTAGTTGAAGTATCGGAAAATACAGAAGAAGAAGTAAAAGATAAGGTTCGAAATATTGTTGAAGCGATAAAACCATTCAATATTTGGTCTAGAATAGTAGAGAAAGATTCCGAGGAAGAGAAGTTCTGGGTGATGCGCAGAGAATCATTTAACCTCCTTCGACAACATGTCAAAGAAAAAAGAACGGCACCTTTTATAGATGATTTTTGTATTCCGCCGGAGAAGGTACCAGAATTTCTGCCACGGGCGCTTAAGATTCTCAAAGATTACGGCATAGATACCAATATTGCCGGTCACGCCGGCAACGGAAATTACCACATCATTCCTCTAATGGACTTGAGGAAAGAAAGTGAACGAGCCAAGATTATGGTAGTGGCTGATAAATTCTATGACCTTGTAGTAGAGTACAAAGGTTCAATAACTGCTGAGCATAACGACGGTATCATCCGTACTCCATATCTTGGCAAGATGTACAGCCCAGAAGTCTTAGAGCTTTTCAAAAAAACTAAAGAAATCTTCGACCCACTCAACATTTTCAACCCGGGTAAGAAAGTTCCTGCTTCGCACGAGGCTACGCAGGACAAGAATGGTGGGACTATAGAATATCTCGAGAAACATATTGCTATTGAATAAACAGTGTCTCCATGCTATAAACACTCGCGAAAGGCTAAGAGTGCTTGGCCTAGTTCTTTGACCTCCCTCACAGGGGACAGAGACCCCTGTGAGCAATCCGAGGAGAGCCCTCGGGAAGGAGAAGGTATGCTCACTCTATGTACCATCCCCCACCTTGGTTGGTTGTTTTTAGTCGTAGCTACATCCACAATGGTAGTCAGCATCGTATGGGCCTGGCGGCTCGGAAAGGCTTCGTACCTGGATAACCTGAAAAAGAAACACTTCGAGGAGTGGGGTTACAGCCGAGACAGCGTGTCTACGAGCCTCAATCACATCGCTGCAAAGCTTGGCCGCGGGTACCAGATGAGAGATAACGTCATAAAGTCTCTAGGAGAGGGGTGCACTAAGAGAAACTGGGAAGAAGTTGAATTATTTGGCAACGCACTCGTAGAGACTACTGCCAAGATTGATCGGCTTCGGACCGAACGCCATGAAGCGGAGGCTACGGCCAAGCTGATGGGCTTCGGTCAGCTTGTGGACGACATCCACGCAAAGGGTATCCCCTCACCTGAGCAATCCCCGAAGTAAGATCTTTCCCGTCCCCCAGCGGGGCCTCACAGAGGCCCCGCTTTCACTTTTAATAATAATCAGGTAAAATACTCATATGCTTACCTTGAAGGCGGAAATACGGGATAAAACTGATAAATTAGACAGAATCAGAAAAGCGGGAAGAGTTCCCGCAGTCTTTTATGGCAAAAAGGAAGCATCCACCGCGATTTCTATTCCCCAGATCGATTTTCTAAAGGTTTGGAAAGCCGCAGGCGAATCAAGCGTCATCACCCTAGAAACCCCCAAAGGTATTAAAGAAAGTCTCATCCAAGACGTGGATCTTGACCCTCTTACCGGTATACCCCGTCACGCGGATTTCTACGTCTTTGAAAAAGGCCACAAAGTAGAAGTGGAGTTATCTCTAGAATTCACTGGGATTTCTCCCGCAGTCAAAGATTTGGGCGGCATGTTTGTCAAAGTGCTCTATAAACTCAAAGTGGAGGCTATGCCGAAAGATTTGCCGCATGGCATTAATGTAGACATTAGCTCCCTAGTTAGCTTCGGTGACCAAATTCTCGCCCAAGATATTGTATTACCGGCGGGCGTAAAACTTAGAGAAAATCCGGAAGAAGTGGTTGCCTTAGTATCAGCTCCGCGCGAAGAGAAGGAGGATGAAGCGGCAGAACCAGTTGATCTTTCGGAGATAGAAGTAGAGAAGAAGGGTAAAGAAGAGGAAGCCGAGGCGGTCCCGGAAGCAGAGCAGCCCGCCTCGTAATTTTCAATTCTCAATTTAAAATTTTCAGTGAATTTTCATTGGAAATTAATTCATTTATTGAAAATTGGAAATTCTAAATTGAAAATTCTAATTTATGCATAAGTTCTTAACATTCTTTATATCACTTTCAATAGTATTACTACCTAGCGTAACCTTCGGACAGACTGCCTGTACTGACCAAATTGCAGGCAAAAGTCGGACCCAGCTCGAGCAAGAGCTTGAAGTATGCAACAAAGAAATTGCTGAATGGACAGCGACCCTTAATAAAACTAAAAACGATAGCGCCTCATTCACCAGAGACATCGCCGCCCTCACGGCTAAAATCAAAGTCGCCCAAGCTAATATCAAAGGTAAAAATATCGCCATCGCGAACTTGACCAAAGATATTGCTACCAAGCAATCGGAGATTTCCATACTTGATACCCGCATCACGAAAGGTAAAAACGCTATCGCAGATATCCTCCGTAAAACGAACGACATTAACTCCTACTCATTGGTCGAAGCCATGTTAAGCGATAAGAATCTCTCTGAGTTCTTTGTCGACATAGACACTTACGCTTCAGCCGAGCGGGCGCTCGCCAATTTGTTTGCCGAATTACGAGAGGTCAAAGCCCTCACAGAAGCAGAAAAGTCCGCTCTCAATAAAAAACGAGAAGCCGAAGCTGCCGCCCGGGCATCACTTGAATCCTCTAAGAAAGAAGTGGAAGTAGACCAAGCGGAGAAAAAAACTCTTTTAGCTATAAACAAGACCAGGGAAAAAACTTACGAACAAGTGCTGGCGGATAGACAGGCAAAAGCCGCACAAATTAGAGCAGTGCTTTTCCCTCTGCGAGACGCCGGGGCCATCCCTTTCGGTGTCGCGCTTCAGTACGCAGAAGCGGCGGGCGCTAAGACAGGAGTGAGACCGGCCTTTGTCTTGGCGATTCTGCAGCAAGAATCGAATCTGGGTGCCAATGTCGGTTCTTGCGTCATTACCAATCTCCAAAGCGGCCAAACCAAAAGCGTTAACTCTGGCACGATATTTTCTAATGGCATTCATCCGGCGCGAGACCTTCCGCTAGTACAATCAATAATCAATAATCTGGGACGAGACCCACTTAATACCAGAGTTTCATGTCCGATCTCTCTCACCTTTGGATACGGTGGGGCCATGGGTCCCGCACAGTTTATTCCTTCTACTTGGAATCTCATGTTAAGTAAAATTTCAGCGGCCACTGGCAAGACTACCCCTGATCCTTGGAACCCTGCCGACGCCATCATGGCGGCGGCCATCTTCCTCGTTAATCTGGGCGCCGGGACTCAAGACCATACCAACGAACGCACGGCGGCTTGCAGATATTATTCTGGTCAAACCTGTTATGTAAACGGCAAAGCCAGCCGCGGTCTAAGTTATGGCAACAAGGTCATGGAACGAGCAGCCACTCTCCAACGCGATATCGATTTCTTGCAAGGTCTCTAATTTTCTGATAAAATGAGGGGTAAATGAAGAGAAAGATTCATCCGCAAGATTACCGACCGGTGCTTTTCATTGATAACTCGGACGGCACGGAATTTGTTATCCCTTCTACGGTGGTCACTAAAGAGACCGGGAAAAGCAAATCGGATAAAAAAAACTATCCTGTTTTTCGAGTGGAAATCTCTTCCGCTACGCATCCTTTCTATACTGGAGAGGCAAAAGTACTCGACATCGCCGGTCGAGTCGAACGCTTCAAACAAAGACAGGCCAAAGCTAACCCTACTTCGCATAAAGCTACGAAGGGC